>ERZ779850.378-NODE-378-length-56495-cov-10.181821_pt1 | contig 56495 bp, 50 predicted proteins | sample MGYA00511249_ERZ779850 | MGnify/ENA primary metagenome ERZ779850 (study PRJEB29588, sample SAMEA2162475) | human gut metagenome | biome: human gut; feature: human-associated habitat; material: faeces | place: Denmark | collected 2008/2010 ...
TTTTTTGTTGTATATTTTTTTATGATTTGTGTCTAAAATTTGTTGACTAGTGCACCCTGGGGCGACTGTCGCGTCAGCGACTAAAGGGGGTAACACAGATGGAGTGCTATAACGCACACCTCAATGGTCGATGCCGTTACGAGAGCTAATTCCCTTATGGAAGTAATGCTTAACCTCGCTCATATCCGTAACAAGATCAGCAATTTTAATAAGCTCTTCCGGTGCACCTCTACCAGTAGTAATAACCTCAACGTTATTTTTATGCTCACGCAGAAAATCAACAACCTCCTGCGTCGGCAGCATTTGGGTAGCAAGCACAATATTCAGCTCATCAAGAATAATAACGTCCGCAGCGTGCGAGCTGATAGCTTCCTTCGCCTCTTCCCAGCCGTCACGGCACATCTTCAAATCAACAGGATCGGGATTATGGAAATTAACAAAGGCGTCGCGTCCCACCTGCCGCAGCGTAAACCAGAGCAGATTCTTTGCAGCCCGCGCCTCGCCGTACTCAGGATCATCCTTCAAAAATGAAAGCATCAGAGTCTTCATACCATAACCGGAGGCACGCAGCGCTACGCCTAAAGCGGCAGTAGTCTTACCCTTGCCTGTACCTGTATAAACCTGCAGCATACGCCTCACCTATCTTTCCAATAATAAATGCAGTAGCTCTTTCGCACCCTTAGCAATTTCCACCTTACCGGGATAACGCTCCTTGAACTGCGCCAGCGACATATCATCCAAAAACAGCTTATCGTTATTCAAAACCACATCCGGCAGAATAATCTTCTTCTCCTGAACGTTCGCCAAGATATCGCTGCCCGTCAAAAGACCGGTAACATTCACCTTGCCGCCGAAAAAGCTGTTAGGAACAGGCACAAAACGATGCTCCGAACCGAACTGGCTGTTCAGCTTCGCCATCAAAGGCTCCAGCACACGGTAAGCACCCTCACCCACGGGAATCACCGCAGGCTCTGCAGGATGAAAGCTTTGCATCTGCGCTAAGGCCTCGTCCCACTCCAGCATAAAGTTGGCAGTCAGGCCGATGCCGTTTTCCAGCTGCGGGAAGCCGTCATACCATTCGGTAGGAGGAAAGGGCTTTTCCGCCAGCAGATAAAATTCATCACCCAAGTAGATAAACGTCTTGCCTGTTTCCTTACGGCAGCGCTCCTGCCATGCGGTCACCTGCTCCACAACCTCTGCGGCCTGCTTCTTCGTAAAGGTAGCAAGCTGCGTTAAGTGCTCGCGGTGCTTAGTAGTACCTACGGGAACAACTGCCATCGTCAGTACATTGGGATACTGCGCGTACAAATCGTGGAAGCTCTTGGCAAGAATCTCGCCATCGTTATAACCGGGACAGCACACAATCTGCGTATGCACCTGAATGCCCGCATCGAACAAAAGCTGCAAGCGCTCCATCAGCTGACCGGCGAAACGGTTGTGCATCATCTGGCAGCGCACCTGCGGGTCGGTAGCGTGTACCGAAACATACAGCGGTGTCAGATGCGTGCGGATAATACGTTCAAAATCTTCATCCTTCATATTGGTGAGTGTAATGAAGTTACCATATAAGAAGGACAGACGGTAATCGTCATCACGCACATACAGACCCGGACGCATACCGGGAATCATCTGGTCGACAAAGCAGAAAACACAGTTATTGTAGCAGGTAGCAACTCTGTCAAAAACTGCGGAATCAAACTCCAAGCCAAGATCCTCATCCGGATATTTTTCTATATGTACCTGACGGCGTGTGCCATCGGTGGCCTCTATCTCCAAGTCAACCTCGTAATCGGAGGTATAGAAGCTCAATTCAATTATATCCTTAACCTGTACGCCGTCCACGCTGCACAGCTTTTCGCCGGCCTTGATGCCTGCGTCCGCTGCCAAACTGTTCTTGCGTACACCACTAATAAGTCCTACCATTACAACTCCTTAAAAAAATGCAGATAATAAACCGTGAAAAGATTAGTCGTCAAATTATTATATCATATTAGCTTAAAGAATGCAAAAAGGGGACGCACTGACGTGCCCCCCAAAATACACAAATTTACTTTTTTACCCTCTGCGCCATCTGCACAGCTTCGCAAGCTCATAGCCACGACTGGCTACAAAATCACGCGTTTCTCCCGTCACAATCAGAGGAACGTCACGCAGCTCCTTCGGCGTCAGGCAGCCCAAAAGCAGCATATACTTCTGCAGTCCTTCCGCCAGTGCTTCCACATAGTCAGCGGCAGCGTCAATCCCCTGCTCCATGACCAGACGCAAAAGCGGAGCGGTAATCCCCACAGCGTCCGCACCCAGAGCAAAGGCACGCGCTGCGTCACCTGCACTGCGGATGCCGCCGCTCGCCAAAAGCAGAGCATTCTGCGGCAGTGTCTGCTGCGCATCAAGCAAGCTCCAGCACGTAGGCATGCCCCAGGCAGCAAACTCCTCCGTCAGCTCCACGCCCTGACGCTTCGCCTCAATCGCCGGGAAGTTCGTCCCCCCTGCGCCGGCACAGTCAAAGGCTGTAAAGCTCTGCTCCAGCAAAAGCTCGTACTGCTCTGCCGCAATACCGCAGCCTGTTTCCTTGACGATAACAGGCACGCTCACAGCATCACGAATCTGCACCAGGTTCGCCAAAAGTCCGCAGGTATCCTTGTCGCCCTCGGCCATCCACAGCTCCTGCGCAGCGTTCAGGTGAACCTCCAGCGCGTCAGCCTGCAGCATGTCAACGGCAGCCTGCGCCTGCGCGGGCGTAGCCAGTGCGCTGATGTTACCGATAACAAGACCTTCGGCAAGCTCCTCGCGCACCACAGTATAGCTCGCGATACCGCTGCCGTCACGCACAGCGCCGAACTGCGAGCCGACAGCCATACCGATACCAGTTTTTGCCGCCACCTGCGCCAGCTTTCTGTTAATCTCCGTCACCGCATCTGTACTGCCGGTAATAGCATCAATGAAAAAAGGCAAACGCAGACGTTTGCCTAAAATTTCTACAGATAAAACAAAGTCTGCCGGATTAATCTCCGGCAGACAGTTGTGTAAGAAGCGGAGATCAGCAAGGTGCGTTGCCGCCGGGCCGTCGCCCAGCTCCAGTGCATATTGAATATGTTCTAGCTTACGCTTTGCACGTTGCATATCCTTATCCAATTATTTTTCGAGGCTTTCCAGCTGCTCGGACAGGTTTTGGCTCAGGTGAGATTTTTTGCTGCCCATGTAGGAACGGAATTCGTTCTTTTCAGCGTCGCGTTTAACTTTGGAAATGCTCAGGCCGATTTTTTTGCTGTCCAGATCCATTTTAATGATTTCAGCTTTAACAACTTGGCCAACTTCCAGAACGTCGCTCGGAGCTTCGATGCGCTCAGGAGCGATTTCGGAAATGTGAACCAGACCTTCAACTTTGTCGCTCAGTTTAACGATAGCGCCGAAAGCCAGCAGACGAACAACTTCTACATCCAGAATGTCGCCGATGTGGAATTGAGAAGCTTCAACCTTCCAGGGATCTTCCAGAGTAGCTTTGATGCTCAAAGCAACACGTTTGTTTTCGCGGTCGATGCTCTTAACCAGAACGGTTACTTCGTCGCCTTCTTTAGCAACGTCAGCAGCTTTTACGCTACGGTCCCAAGACAGTTCGGTGTTGTGAACCAGACCAACCAGACCTTCACCGATTTCAACGAACAGACCGAATTCAGCAACTTTTACAACCTTACCGGTGTAAACTTCGCCTTCAGCAACAGAGTTGTAAGCAGCTTCTTCAGCAGCGGCGCGTGCTTCTTTAGCAGCAGCAATGCGAGCTTCTTTAGCTTCCTTGTAAGCTTTGCGTTTAGCGTCAGCTTCAGCTCTCAGCAGGTCGCGGCGGGAAACAACGATGCGTTTTTTCTCCAGGTCAACTTCGATGATTTCAGCTTCCAGCTCTTTGCCGATATAACCGGTGAAGTCTTCTACGCGGCGCAGTTCAACATGAGATGCGGGCATGAAGCCTTCAACACCTTCAACTGCAACACCCAGACCAACGATGTTTTTAGCTTTGTTTTTGATGATGCGCAGAACTTTAACGGTTGCCGGGCGTTTTTCGCCTTCGGGCAGCTCAGCAACATTTTTCCATGCTGCGTCGCGCTCTGCTTTGATTTTGGACAGACGAACGAAATCGCTCTTGGTGCTGCCAGGAACAACCTTAGCTTCTACTTCGTCGCCAACTTTGATGGAGTTTTGCAGTTCTTCAGCAGATTCGGTCTGGGACCATTCGGAATAAGGAATCAGACCATCATGTCTATATCCAAAAGATACATAAACGCCGTCTTTATCCAATTGAATAACGGTACCGTTGACAACTTTGCCAGGATATACCTCTACCTCCATACTTTCGTTGAGCATGCTTTCAAAATCCATGTTTTCCATTACTAAAATAGCCTCCTTAATTAAACGGTCCGGAGTCGATGCTCCTGCCGTGATTCCTATTTTATTGCAACCCCTTAGCATATCGCTGCTCAGTTCGCTGGCAGTCTCTATATGATATGCTTGCCTGCAATGCTTTTGCACCAGCTCGAAAAGATGCCTTGTGTTGGCGCTGTTGCGTCCGCCGATGACGATAACGGCATCCGACTCTGCAGCCAGCTTTACAGCGGCTTGCTGTCTTTGCGCTGTCGCCAGACAGATGGTGCGCTCCACACGGTATTCTCCCGGGCGCTGCTCCTGCAGTGCCTGCAATATATCATTAAATTTCTGCAGCTCAAAAGTCGTCTGGATGATTACTCCATAACGCTCCTGGCGCGGTACATAAGAGATATCTTTTATACATTCTACACAGATAGCGTTTTTTCCTGCCCATTTTAAAATACTTTTTACTTCCGGATGATTTTTTTCTCCGACTATTACAGGAAAATAGCCATCAGCTGCTGCCTGAGCAGCCTTTTGCTGTGCCAGGCGTACATTCGGACAGGTTGCGTCCAAAATTGTCAGCCCTTGTTTTTCTGCCTGCGCGTAGGTTTCAGGCCCCTCGCCGTGTGAACGGAAGATAACCGTTTCACCGGGAGCAAACTGCTCCAGGCTGTCCTTACAGGCAATGCCCTCAGATGCAAGCTCGGCAATCAGCTGGGGATTGTGTATCAACGGTCCCAGCGTTGCACCCTGCACATGGTCGGTCGCCGCCTTCTCGGCCAACGCCACCGCGCGCTTCACACCATAGCAAAAACCACAGTGCTCTGCTACCTTAATTTCCATTATACATCTTCACCTGCCTGCAGCCTTGCAATGTGCTGCATCAGCTCTTCAGTCATTGCATGCAAAAATTCTTTGTTGACTACAGCGCCTTCAGGAAAAGGCATCGGTTTGCCAAAGCGCACCGTAACCTTTGGCCAGATACGGCCATGACGCTTGTAATCGGTACCGATGATACAGGCCGGCACGATAGTTGCCTTCGCCTTGCTCGCCATCATCAGCGCTCCGGGCTGAGCCTTACCAAGCTCGCCGGTCTTGCTGCGTGTTCCCTCAGGGAAAATCGCCAGCACCTGACCGCTTTCCAGAATATCAATACCATGCTTAATTGCAGCACGGTCCGCGCCGCCACGGCGCACCGGGAAAGCACCCAGAATTTTATAGATAGTGCCCAGAACCGGCACAAACAGCTCTTCCTTGGCCATAAAGTGGACCTTACGGGTTGCTGCCGTACCAAGTACAGGCGGATCAAGCAGACTCAGATGGTTGCTCGCTATAACCAGCGGACCATCCTTGGGAATATTTTCTGTTCCTTCTACCTTCAATCGCAAAAAGATGGTAAAAAGAATTTTAAAGAGATTCTTCACTAAGGTATAAATCATTGTGCGCGCTCCTGCACCAGCTGTAAAATTCTATCGGTAACCTCGCTGATGCCCATATCGGATGTATCCAGAAGCAAGGCATCCTCTGCCTGACGCAGCGGACTGATAGCACGCTCGCTGTCCTGCTTGTCGCGCTCGGCAATATCCGCCTGCAGCTGCTGCAGATCAACCTGCTGACCTTTGGCCACCATTTCCGCATAGCGGCGGCGCGCTCTTTCCTCAACCGAAGCAGTAAGAAAAATTTTCAGCTGTGCGTTCGGGAATACCACCGTACCGATATCACGACCGTCCATCAGGACACCGCCTGCCTCGCCCATACGGCGCTGCTGGTCCACCATTGCCTCACGCACTGCTCCGATAGCAGCAACACGCGATACAATCGCCGTCACTTCGGGAGTACGGATAGCATCGGTAACCTCGGTACCGTCCACAAAAACACGGTTGTTTTTTGCCTCCGGCTTGAAGTCAATCAGCATAGTCTTAGATAAGCCGCTGATAAAGTCCTCGTCAAAAGGTTTGCCTGTCTGCAAAAACTTCCAGGCTACGCTTCTGTACATGGCACCGGTATCAATATAGGCATAGCCTAATTTTTCGGCAGCCAGCTTCGCAATAGTGCTTTTGCCTGCACCTGCGGGACCATCAATTGCCACAACAATTTTCTTCATTCTACATAACCACACTTTATAATGTATTAGCTATCTATATAATACCATGTTTTACATGTATATGGATAGCCTAATTTAAGTCAAATTTATGAATTATTCTTCGGCAGCCGCCGCTTCGCCCGCAGCATGGCCGCTGCTGAACGCCGCCTGCAGATTATAGCCGCCGGTATAACCGTCGATATCCATAACCTCGCCTGCAAAGTACAGGCCCTTGATGCGCTTGGATTCCATGGTCTTGGGGTCAATCTCCTTCACGCTCACACCGCCTGCGGTAACGATAGCCTCTGCAATCGGACGTGTTGCGGAAATGGTGATGACAAAATGCTTCAGCGTCTGCAGCAGTCTGTGACGCTCCTCGCGCGAAACCTGGTTGATGAATTTGTTTTCATCAACGTAGGACATATCCAGCACAACGGGAATCAGTCGCTGCGGCAGCAAATCCTTCATGCCGTTGAGCACCTGCTTACGGCTGTACTGCACAAAATCGCGCTGAATGCGCGCATCTAGCTTTTCCTCGCTCAGCGCAGGCTTCAGGTCAACCTCCAGCTCTACATCCTTGCCCGCAGCCAAAGCGTCCGCGGCAAGATTGCTCAGCGAAAGCACAATGGGACCGGAAACGCCGAAATGCGTAAACAGCATCTCGCCGAATTCACTGCCCAGCTTTACGCCGTCGGCCAAAAGCGTTGCCTGTACGTTGCGCAAAGACAAGCCCTGCAGGTCATCAACATAAGGATAATCGCTTTCCAGCGGAATCAGAGAAGGCTTCAGCGGCACAATCGTGTGACCCAGCTTTTTCGCCAGCTTGGCACCGCCGCCATCGCTGCCTGTGCCCGGATAGGAGGCGCCGCCCGCAGCCAGAATAACTCTGTCTGCCTCGTACACGCCGTTGACCGTACGCACGCCGTACACATGGCCTTCCTTGACCATGATATCAATAACCTTGGTGTCGGTCTGCAGCTTGCCGCCGGCCTCGGTATAAATCCTCACCAGCGTATCAACTACATCCTTCGCCTTGTCACTTACCGGAAAAATACGGCCGCCGCGTTCAACCTTCGTCGGCAGTCCGTTACTCTCCAACAGCAATACTATATCATCATTTGAGAACCTATGTAAAGCACTATTTAAAAATCTTCCGTTTCCGGGCAGATTTTTTATGAAATCGGGTATTTCACAAGCGTTGGTAATGTTGCAGCGTCCCTTGCCGGTGATGAGCATTTTCTTGCCCGGCACACGCATTTTTTCATAAATCGTTACCTGCGCTCCGCTCCAGGCTGCAGCAATACCTGCCAACAGGCCTGCCGCGCCGCCGCCTACAATCGCAACTCGCGTCATAGCTTAGCCGCCTTTCTGAGCTGAGATAATTCCTGCTCACTCAGACTGCGGAACTTGCCGCGTCCCAGATTCTGCAGCTGCAACGGTCCCAGCTTGATGCGCTTCAAATCACGCACCGGGAAGCCGATAGCGTCGCACATGCGGCGAATCTGGCGGTTACGTCCCTCATGGATGGTGATATCAAAAAGCGTAAATCCACGCTCATGGTCATAATCACGCAGGTTGACAATCGCCGGAGCGGTCGGGCCGTCCTCCAGCTTTACGCCCAAGCGCAGCTGGTCCAGCTTTTCCTGCGGCACAATGCCCGGAACCTTAACAAAGTAGGTTTTGTTGACTTCATGGCTCGGGTGCATCAGCGCCTGTGCCAGCGCACCGTCATTCGTCAGCAGCAACAGTCCTTCGGTATTGAAGTCCAGGCGTCCTACCGGGAAAACTCTCTCCGGCAGGTTCTGCACGAAATCGGCAATGCTGCGGCGGTTTTGCGGGTCGGACATAGTGGTGACTACTCCCCTCGGCTTATAGAACATGTAATAAGCCTTGGCTTCCTGCGCAATAGGCTTGCCGTCAACGCTGATGCGTACCTTGTCGGCATCAAACTTGCAGCCCAGCTCGGTAACAACCTTGCCGTTCACGCGGACGCGACCTGCCGTAATAATTTTTTCTGCTTCGCGGCGGGAGGCAACGCCTGCTGCCGCCAGGATTTTTTGTAAACGTTCTTCCATCTATCTCAGTTTTCCTTTGCTTCTAATGTATTATCAAGCTGCAGCACCTGCTGCGCAGCCTCTGCCTCATCCTCAGGCTTCGTTTCCAGCGGCGGCAGCTCCTCCAATGAGTTCAGTCCGAACACCATCAGAAATTTTTCTGTCGTAGCATATAAAATGGGGTTGCCCAAAGCCTTTTTGCGTCCTGCCTCCACTACCAGGCCAAGGTCCAGCAGTGTATTGAGTACGCCGTCAACCTTCACGCCGCGGATGGCTTCCATCTCTGCGCGCGTCACCGGCTGCTTAAAAGCGACAATCGCCAGGGTTTCCAAGGAAGCATTCGTCAGCTTTACTTCCTTTTTGCGTCCTAAGCCCAGCAGTACATTATAGTAAACAGGCTTGGTCACCAGCTGAAAGCAGCCTGCTGTTTCACGCAGCATCAATCCCCTGCTTTCCGCCTCGTAGGACTGCTTCAGCTCCGAAACAAGCTCCCACACCTGCGGCTTATCAAGCTGCAGAAGGTCCGCAAGCTCCGCTACAGAAACAGGCTCACCTGCAGCAAACAGCACCGCTTCCAGTGCTCCTGTCATTTTGTCAAGATACATCGTTTGCTTCCTCCTGTCCCTGCTTGCCGAAGATATAAATCGGTGCAAAGCGCTGTGCTTGGCTGATAGTAATCAACCCTAGCTTCAGCAGCTCCAGTACACCCAAAAAGCAGGCTACCTTCTCGGCAGGGCTGCCTGCGGTAAAAATTTCATTCAGCATAAAGCCCTGTGGCCTGCGCTGCAGTCTTTGCAGAATATCTGCCATTTTATCCTGCACGCTGTAGGCCTGCGGCTCAATAAAGGCTGCCGGCTTGCCGTCGGGCGCAGTCGTCATGCCTGCCAAAGCCTTCAATAACTGCTGCACCGTGCAGGGAGCAACAGTACGCTCCACCAGATTGCCGAACATCGGCTCACGCTGCCAGTACAGGTCAGCGCTCTGCTTCATATCCGCCAAAGCAGCAGCGGCACGCTTAATGCGGCGGTATTCCACCAGCATTTCCACCAGCTGCTGGCGCGGGTCTGCTTCCTCCTCCTCGCCCTCAGCGGATTGCTTGGGGAGCAGCATGCGCGATTTAATCTGCAGCAGCGTTGCGGCCATCACCAGAAAATCACTGGCAACCTCCATATCAAATTCACTCATGCTGCGCAGATAGCTTATATACTGCTCCGTAACCGCAGCGATGGGAATGTCATAAATATCTACTTTATCACGCTCGATAAGGTGCAGGAGCAAATCCAGCGGACCTTCGAACGCAGTCAGCTTCAACGATAAATCAGCCATGGCCTAGAACACTAAACCCAAGATACCGTTTACCAGCAGCATGTAGCCAGCGGCAAGCGGTCTGATAATCGCACCTGTAATACCGGTGAACACCAACGCAATCAGAATATAAAAGCCGTAGCTTCCAACCAGATTGTCAAATTTCCAGGCCATAGACGGCGGCAGAAGCTCCGAAAGAATCTTGGAGCCGTCCAACGGCGGAACCGGAATCAGGTTGAAGAAAGCAAACCATACATTATATAACTGCATCCACAGCAAAAAGCGGTAAACGCCATCACTCAAAAGACCGAAGCGATTTAAAAACGTCATGAAGAATGCTGCGAGAAAGCACAAAAACAGATTGGCTGCGGGACCGGCAAAGGAAACCTTCAGAATACCTTCGCGGCGGTTGCGGAAATTGCTGGGGTTAATTTCTACGGGCTTAGCCCAACCGAAGCCGGCTACCACCAGCAGAATCGCACCCAACGGGTCCAAATGTGCCATCGGGTTGAAGGTCATGCGTCCCATGTAACGCGCAGTCGGGTCACCCATGCTGTCCGCACATTGCGCATGGGCATATTCGTGTATCGTAATCGCAAACAACAGCGCAGGAATGCGATAAATCATTGTACTGAAATCGAGCATACTTTCCTCCGAGAAAAATTTATCAATAGATTTATTATACAACATCTTGTATTCCTACGTCAAAAAGAAAACGGAACCATCAGTATAAATTATGTGACAGTTCCGTAAACATTTACTTTTTTCTGCTGATTAGTTTCTTATTTGCCTGTGAATTGCGGTGCACGCTTCTCATAGAAAGCAGCAATGCCTTCCTTGCAGTCATCGGTACCCATCAGCAGCGCCTGGGTAGTTTCTTCGATTGCCAGCACCTCGTCCAGAGTCAGGTCATGGTCGTTAAGATATTTTTTCGTCAGGCTGATAGACAGCGGAGCGCTTGCTGCCAGACGTGCAGCCATAGCGTAAACCTTATCCTTCAGCTCTTCGTCTTCATAAACATCGTTCAGCATGCCAAGCTCTTTGGCAGTCGCAGCGTCAATCAGGTCACCGGTAAACATCAGCTCTTTAGCCTTCAGCACACCGATAGCCTTCGGCAGGAAATACAGACCGCCGCAGTCGGGAATCAGGCCAACCTTGGCAAAGCTCTCGCCAAAGCGTGCCTTGGCAGATGCATACACCAGGTCGCAGGCCAGCATCAGGTTAACGCCGGCACCGGCAGTAACGCCATTGATATAAGCAATAACAGGTTTAGGAATAGCAGTCAGGCGTTTGGCAACGTCGCCCACCTTAGCGATAAAGTCCTTCTTAGCAGCAACACCTTCCAAGCCGTTCAGATAGCTCAGATCACCACCAGCACAAAATGCCTTGCCGTTGCCGGTAAGTACGATAGCACGCACCTCAGCGTCAGCAGCAGCCTTGGTAATGGCAGCATGCAAACCGTCAATCAGCGCGTCATTCATTGAATTCAGGCTCTTCGGACGGTTCATAGTAATCGTCGCAATATTGTTTTCCACAGCGTATAATACAGCTTCTTCCATGGGGAACACTCCTTTACACATGTAGTTTATATCATTAAGGATATTATAGCATAAAACCTTAAAAGCGCCTACTATTTGTCTAAAGATTTTAGCTCTTACTGCTTTCTTCGCTTTCTGCATTAAGTAAAGGCGAAGAGCGGTGCCAGCAGTCACTGTCGGCAAAAGCTGTCTTGCCGGCTATAAGCTCATTTATGCTTTCTGTAATATCATTACATACCTCGTCAGCAATAATATCCGTCAATAGCTTATGTACTTGCGGCAACAGCTCCTTAAGCGGAACACCTGTATTTTCAACCCATACCTCTAATACGGCAACACCCTGTCTTCTGACACGCCCTGAAGGACATTGCACAGCAGCTGCTGCTAATTCCGGTTCTCTTCCGACAGGTACTCTGCCAAAATTTGTTAAAATACTTTCCAGCATAGCGTAATACTTAAAGTTTTTATCCCCGAAGTCACAGTCAACAGCTGCACCGGCACTAATTATGTCAAATGGCAGCTTGTTACAGAAAACCTCAACCACCTTTTCAACATAATCAGCGTCCTCCATCAGCCAGAAGCATTTACAGCAGTTTTCTTCAAAGTTCTGTTCAATACATTCAAGCAGCTGATTTTTAAACGGCAGTCCTAACTTCTCAGCAAGCATTAGTCCATCAGCTTTCTTTATTGCCTCCTGCACTACACCGGTATTCTCGGAGTCAAACAGAATAGCTTCAGCCTTTTCCTTAATACTTTTGGCTTCCTCTGACGGCAAATCATCACACCACTGAGCAATAAGCAACACAACATTTAAATCCGCAACAGTAAGCTCCTGCTTAGCCGAATGGTCTAAAAACTGCTGCAAAATCAGCATTCTGTCTTCAATCTGCGAAATACCGGGAACAGGTCCTTCATCCAACAGGCCTTCTAAAAGCATTGCCAGCGCATGATATATTTCATACGATAGCTCTTCCATAGCAAAAACCTTGGCAGCCTCCGCCTTATTGAACACTGTCAATGCACTGTATTCAGGCATAAAAATATTTTTCAGTCCTTCGTACAGAAGCCATTCCTTCTTCTCCTCTGTATCTGCCTCTAAATATTCAATTGCGTGAATGCGTCCCCAGTCGCGTACCTTTTTGGCTAAAGCAAATATTTCTTCGTTACCGTTATCCCATTTACGCATTACAAAAATAGCAAATAAAGTAAATTCCTCGCACTGTCCCAGAATGCGGACAGCTACACGGACAGGCTCATCACAGGGGAATAGCTCCAATATTACCATATCAGCCTTCACAAGCTCTTTGTTCTTGGATGCAAGCAAATTATTTACAGCAAAGCGATAAATATTCCCGGCATCCAATACCTCGTAATTTTCCAAAAGCACCGTATGAATATCATCAGCCAGCTTAATAGCATAGTTATTTTGCAAAATTGACTCCAGCAGCGCTTCCGCCCTAGGAAAATCAGCATTGCTCATCAGCTTAAAGGCCTCAAGCAAGCGGGCATTTTCGTCTGTCTCCTCCTGTTTAAGATGATAAATCGCCGTACCATCCTGCGCTCCGTCTGCAAACATCGGCTTAGCGCCATACCTTGGCAGCTTATAATCATCAGGCAGCTTACCATTATAAAATGCACCTTTTATGTTAAAGAATATAGAATTCTCGCTATAATATTCATCATTCTTAGGACCGAATATATCATCAGTAATATCCGTCCAGTCTGATAAATCAGGCAGCTTATCTTCTACGCACAGCTGTTTAAAGAACTGCAATGTCTGCAATTTATTAGGAGAGTAATCCCTTAAAGCATACATTTTATGTGTCGGTAAATGGGAATCAAAGCATACTTCAACCTCGTACGTATGCTCATCAAATTTTTCATCACTGTTTCTGGCAGTCTGGATATAATCCAAGCCATTGGTAAAATGCTCGCCCAGCTCAACAATTAAATGCTCATATGCCAAATCACGCAGATTCATAAGCACCGGAGTAATTTCCTGATTAAAATACTCCTCAGAAACAGGTTTATCTAAAGAAATTTTTTTATTATATCCCTCAGTAGAGTATTTTTTCTGCTCAACATTAGCATATAACAGAACAGCACCCTTGATATAGTTAATTTCCTCCAAAGGCATAGAAAGCTTCTCCGGTGCAACAAGCAGGTCAATATGCATTCCCCTGGCCTCAACCTCCAGATGAACATAGCTCAAGCCCGTCAGCTGATTAGTACACAATTCCTTGCCAATAACCTTTCCGGAAACAATCGCCGAACCGTCGATATAATCTTCATCATACACGCCATCCTCACAGGGAGCACCAAAATAAAGTCCGTTATCGTATTCACCACAAGAATCCAGCTCATCAATTTCATCGGTAAAAAACTTACCATCGTTTGTTGCAGCATCCGCATCTGCATAAAAGCGCACATTCAAAGGCAGTGCATATAGCTGACATTTTATTTCTCCACCCTCAGGCAAATAATTAACAAAGGGCGCGTTTACTATACCAACGTACAAATCTAAAGGATTGCCGTCGGTAGCAGAGATTTTTAAAACACCAAAGCCATTTGCATCATAACGCAGCCAATTTCTCATTTTAAAGCTGCTGTAATGAGGGCTTTCGTACATAATTCCAAAGACACCTGTATAAATTAAATTATTTCCATTTTCATCAGTTTCTGCCGGCATCCAGATTTTATTAAATCCCGAATCATCAACCACACTATAGCACAGGCTTAAAATATCAAAATACTTTGCTGCGTTTCGCGGGTTATCGCATACCAACTTAAATAAATCGTCGCTGTTATTGATATCGTAGCCAACATTTTTTAACAAAGTATAATCGTCATAATATATCATAGCATATACCTCCTGTTGATGAAGCAGTTGATTGTGCAATACACACACGAACACATTTCACATCTATGCTTTTATCTTATTAAAGCTATTATAACATAATTTTTAAAACTGTACCTGTTATTTATCCTAAAATTTATCTTTTTATCAACAAAGCCAATACTGGTTAAATTTCCTGTTCCCTCCTAAATTCCGTGCATTTATCGCCTTTTCAAAATACTTATAAATTTTTCTAAAAAAACTGTTGACAAATAATTGCCATGCGAGTATAATAATCTTCGTTGGTTGACTTACCAACCTTAATTCCCCGATAGTTCAGCCGGTAGAACACCTGACTGTTAATCAGGGCGTCGTAGGTTCGAGTCCTACTCGGGGAGCCAAGAAGTTAAAGCTTCGAACTTTTAGGAGTTCGGAGCTTTTTGTTTTTCCCGAAATTGATTTATGATATAATAAATACACCACTAAAACCAACGAGGTATCTATACTATGACTTTGGAAAATAAATTAGGCATCACCAGCTCCGCCGAGCTGGCAACTCAGGAAGAGCGCTTAAGCAAAAAGCGTGCGTTAGAGCTTTTCGAAAGCGGTATGCTGCACAAGCTGGAGGCCGGCACCTTCAAAACGCTACAGACGATTCATAAGCAGCTTTTTATGGATATTTACGATTTTGCAGGCAAGGTTCGCTCTGTAAACATTGCCAAGGGTGGCTTCCGTTTTGTCCCGGCCATGTATCTGCTTGATGCGCTGATACAGATTGAGCGCATGCCGCAAAGCACTTTCGACGAAATCATCGAAAAATATGTTGAAATGAATGTCGCCCACCCTTTCCGTGAGGGCAACGGCCGCAGTACGCGCATCTGGCTTGATCTTATTTTGAAAAAAGAGCTGCAGCTGGTTATTGATTGGAGCAAGGTTAATAAGGAAGATTATCTTTCCGCTATGGAGCGCAGCCCGATTAAGGACCTGGAAATCAAGTTTCTCTTAAAGAACGCCCTGACCGAGCATATTAATGACCGCGAGGTTTATATGAAGGGTATTGATGCAAGCTATATGTACGAAGGCTACGAAGAATTCAAAACGAAAGATTTATAAGCACTTGCTTGCCAATCGCCTCAGTTGTAGCAATGCAGCTGAGGTTTTTTGTTATTCTTTTAGTAATCCTTCATCAATCTTCCTTGCATACTAAAAATTTAATTGATATAATAGAAAAAGCTGAAAATTATATAAAAGGAGATTCTGTTTATGACCAACAACCATTCCAAGGGACGTGCCATCGCTCTGCTGCCTATCGCAGTCTTTTTGCTGTTTTTTATAGGCTCAGGCCTGATTACCGGGGATTTTTACAGCATGCCTGCGATTGTAGGCTTTTTAATTGCTTTAATCATAGCCTTCCTGCAAAACAAAAAGCTCAGCTTTGTGCAGAAGCTGCGCCTTGCTTCTACCGGCGTAGGTGACGAAAATATTCTCACCATGTGCCTCATCTTCCTTGCCGCAGGTGCCTTTTCCGGCGCTGTCCGCGCTGCCGGCGGTGTAGAAAGCACTGTTAACCTCGGCCTTTCTATTCTGCCGGGCAACATGGCAGTTGCAGGCCTTTTCGCTATCGGTTGCTTCATTTCCATTTCTATGGGTACTTCCGTAGGCACAATTACCGCGCTTGCTCCGATTGCTGCGGGCATCAGCGATAAAACCGGCTTCCCGATGGCTATCTGCGCCGGTGCCGTAGTCTGTGGTGCAATGTTCGGTGACAACCTTTCTATTATTTCCGATACCACCATTGCTGCTGTTAAAACTCAGGGCTGCGATATGCGCGACAAGTTCCGTGAAAACTTTAAAATCGTCCTGCCGGCAGCAATCATCACTCTTGGTCTGTTCTACTTCCTGGGCAACACCAACGAATATCAGGTCAACGGCAACCTCGATTACAGTCTGATAAAGGTTCTCCCCTATCTGTTCGTTTTAATCGGTGCCGTAAGCGGTGTAAACGTTTTCGTTATTCTGATTATCGGTACTGTGCTCAGTATGCTGGTAGGCCTCGGAACAGGCATGTTTACTGCTACCAAAATGTTTACCCACGTTGGCAACGGCATTATGTCTATGTATGACATCACCGTTATTTCTATCATCGTGGCCTGCATCATTACCCTGATTAAGGAATACGGCGGTATTGATTTCGTACTGAACTTCATCAAGAGCCGCATCAGCAGCACCAAAGGCGGTGAGCTGGGTATTGCAGCTCTCGCTCTGCTTGTTGATATCTGCACCGCGAACAACACTGTTGCGATTGTTATGGCAGGTCCTATTGCCAAGGATATCAGCGAAGAGTTCGGCGTAACTCCTCGCCGCAGCGCCTCTTTGCTGGATATGTTCAGCTCCATGGGTCAGGGACTTATCCCCTACGGCGCACAGCTTCTGGCTGCGGCAAGCCTCACGGGACTTACCCCCTTCGCCATCATCCCCTACTGCTTCTATCCGCTGCTGATGGGTATCAGCGGACTGATCTTCATCTTCATCAAGAATAAAGACTAAAAAATCAAGCCGTACGACTATAAATTTACTGCAATAGTAAAAATCAAGCCGTACGGCTTTTTTCATGCTTTAAAAACTACATCTCCCCACACAAAAAGCCTGAGCAAACGCCCAGGCTTTTGTTATAGCTTATTATTTTTCAAACGGGAATTTGTACTGAGTCAGGCCCAGCTCATCTCTGAGCTGAATGAACTCCTTCTGAATGGATTCGCCAACCGGTACACCCTTCTCTTTTCTATCCAGCCAAGCCATGTATTCCTTCTCGCCGGCAGTATAGATGCGTTCCTGACCGGGAGCCTTGGTGGAATTACGCAGACCGCGGCAGATATCGCCGGCAGTTTTCTTGAAGGTGTCAACGCCCATGAAGAACGCCGGGTTGATAACGAAGAAGAAGTGGCCCAGATGATACATAGCGTTGTTGCCGTTTTCATCCTTGCCGGACAGTGCCTTCATGAAAGGACCTCCTGCCAGTGCGGAGGACAAAATCTCTACGATAGTAGTGAAGCCGTAGCCCTTGTAGCCGCCGGTTTCTTCGCCCAGACCGCCCAACGGCAGCAGCGCAACATTGCCTGCACGCATTTCCTTCAGGATGGTAGCGGATTCGGTCATAGTGCCGCCGTCCTTTGCAACTACCAGACCTGCCGGAGTATCCTTGCCCTGTCTAGCATAGAACTCAATCTTACCGTTTTGGATGATGCTGGTTGCGCAGTCAAAGTTGAACGGGAACTCCTCATCGGTAGGCATAGTAAAGGTCAGTGGGTTGGTGCCCATCATCGGCTCAACACCGAAGGTAGGAGCAACGGAAGGTCTTGCGTTGGTACCGGAAATACCGATCATGCCTGCCTTTTCAGCCATAGTGGTCCAGTAGCCTGCAATGCCGTAGTGAGTAGAATTAAAGATGGTGCCGCCGGCCATACCGTATTTGGAAGCCTTTTCAATCAGCATTTCCATCATCTTATGGGAAGCAACCATGCCCATGCCGTTATGAGCATCCATAACTACAGTACAAGGAGTATCCTTGACAATTTCAATTTCGGTTTTCGGCAGCAGGGTGCCGTTTTTAATACGATCCAGATAAATAGGCTTGAAGCGGTTGCAGCCGTGGCTTTCAATACCGCGTCTGTCGCTTTCCAGCAGAACGTCTGTACAAATGCGTGCATCCTCTTCGGGAACGCCGTATTTAACAAATACGTCTACCATAAAATCGTGGACTAAGTCCCAGCTTACAAAGGGTCTTGTTTCTTCCATGCTGTTTCCTCCTTGAAGAAAATTTTTTCAATTCATAATAATATTGCTTTCGCACTACATATAGTATACCTCATTACTCCATAATTGTACAGTATTGCTTTTACGGCTACACTTAGCGCCTGTTACAAACGCTGATGTCAAAAAATCTATTTTATCCTTAGGCATTCCCACATATAAAAAAATACCGTGCAGACCTCAGCGTCATAGCCACAGAAGCCTGTACGGTATTATATATTTTTGTTAACCCTGCTCTGCTCCGTCCGCAGTAAAGGCAACCGATGCCTTAGCCTCCAGCTCCTTCGTGCTGCCGTCAGCATTATGCCACAGGATTTTCTTGCTCAGCGAACCGTTGGTTACAAGGCCGGTCGCATCAAAGGAGATGTCTGTACCGCTCTTGAATTCAACAAAACCGGCGCTTTCATCCTGCAGGTTGTGCTGCCAGCCAAGCGGACGCAGCTTCGTTGCCTCCGCCAGAGTACCGCTTATAACCCTGCCATCTGCATCAAAGGTCAGCAGATTGTCATTTTTAAAGCGCACAAAGCCGTAGCCGTTATCGCTCAGCTGCAGGATAACGTCATTATCAATCACACCGCTGAGCACAGTGCCGTCCTTAGCAAAGATCACGGACTTATTGCCCATGTAGCGCACATGACCGTCGGCAGGAATCACCAGCCCCGGGCGGTACGGATGGTAGAAGAAGCGCGGCGGGAAGAACGGCGCACTCCGCTCCACATAATAATAATTGCTCGCCAGGCTCTTCCATCCTGCAGGACGCAGATAGGTGGCACTCGCCAGCACGCCCTCGATTACCTGACCGTCATCATTGAGCTTTACAACAGTATTCTTCTTGAACTTGATATCGTCCGCTACCGTCCAGCCCTGCGGCACCAGCTTGGTATCCTTGTCTAAGGTTATGGTTTTATCAGCAAGAGCTATGTTAGCTCCTACAAGCACTAAGGCAGCTAATAGTAAGGCTGTAAATTTACGCATGATAATCACCTCATTTACACTTTCTAAGCATATTATAGCATAGGTTACTAAAAGAAAATATAAAACTATTGTGAATTAAGTGTGGAGGTGATGGGGGGTATTCTTCTATTTACTATTCACCCCTGCTACGCTATAATATAATTAAATAAGCTCATTGAAAGGAGTTGTGCGCCTATGTGTACCAACAAGCATTACTACTGCATGTTCAACGGCATTACAGTCACTACCAGCTACATTATAGATGAAGAATACAAGGAATATATTTGCGTAAGATTTGAACGTCCCAACAATAATAATGGTTTTGATTTCGCTGAAATTATTATGCCTGACAAAAAGTTTATCAAGGCTTTTGGCTTTAGTGAGGACGAGATTTATTGGATTGAGAGTTTTGCAGCGGATAATCTTTTACTTATGTGGGAAATGGCAAAGGAGAGTAAGCAAATTGCCTAAAATATTAGCAGGTTTCTTAGGGTATGTGTTTTATTTTTGGGATTAAGGTTGCCATTAAACCACAGTAAAATCCAAAACACTCTCCGCAACCCCTTCAGGTTTGACAAAAAACAAGATAAAACGTATAATAAACATAAAGAGACAACTGGTTGTGGAAAGCCGGTTCTCCTCATTGTTTAAAAGTTAGAAAGAAACCGTCTTACCGCTAGGCGGTTTTTTTCATGCCGTAATTACTTACGATACGTAAGGATCAGCACGACCAGAGTTGCGAAAGCAATCATCATAGATAACGCTTCGAAAACAGTCATAACATCACCCCCACTCGCTAGGGAGTAAGAAAACCGACTACCAGTTGTCTCAAAATGTATTATAACATAATACTTAATTTTTGAGAATACACCTAAAAAGGTGTGTTTTTTATTTTAAGCATATTTAAAAACAAAGATACCAGATTCTATCCCAGCCTCTTTTATATCAAATGAATTGTACTACTGTACCCATTAATCTACTATATTTCCCGTCGCTAATTGCTTTGACGTAAATTATAGCATGACCTTTCATTGCTAAAGCCTTGGTTTTCAGTTTAATGAGTTCAACTTCCCAATCTTGCGTACTGTCTCCTAAAGAACCATCTGAGAAAATGATTCCCATAATAGAATATTCTTCTTTTAAGTCGCCGGTTGTTGTAACAATAGAATCATAATCTGTTTCAGGATTTTTGTTTGAACTAAACCATCCCATTTGCTGCACTCCTTTGTTCTTATGGTGAAGTTAGCTACATTATATTATTTTGTTGCGTTAAAAGCAAATGTTTTTTCATAGAAATCGTTTTGTAAAGAATCTGCATTTTTATTCTTTTGAATGTTTCATTATTTATAATGAAAGGCTCAGATTTTCGAGTGATTTAATGTGAGACAAGATTGTATGAGTTGAGTGGAAGAATTTTTTATAATCGTTAAAATTATTTTTAAAACTACAACAATGTATATAAATAAAATCCTATTGCAGACTAACTCAGAACATCTGCAATAGGATTTTACGCTTATTTCATATTAAATTATGCAACAGCGCCGGCTTTCCCCTTACTTGCTCAGGTACTCGTCAATAGCAGCTGCAGCCTTCTTGCCTGCGCCCATAGCGCTGATTACGGTTGCAGCACCGGTTACGATATCGCCACCGGCGAATACGCCCGCAATAGAGGTAGCACCTGCCTCGTCAGCAACGATGTTACCGCGCTTGTTGACCTCCAGATCAGGGGTAGTCTGCTTAATCAGCGGGTTCGGGCCTTGGCCGATAGCCATAACTACCATGTCAACGTCGAGCACATACTCGCTACCTGCGATAGCTACAGGGCTGCGACGGCCGCTGGCATCCGCTTCGCCCAGCTCCATCTTAATACACTTCAGGCCGTTAACCCAGCCTTTTTCATCGCCCAGAATAGCAACCGGATTGTTCAGCAGGCGCAGCTCAATGCCTTCTTCCTTAGCATGGCCGATTTCTTCCTTACGCGCGGGCATTTCTTCCTCGCTGCGGCGGTACACGATATATACCTGCTCCGCGCCAAGGCGCTTCGCAGTACGCGCTGCGTCCATAGCTACGTTGCCTGCGCCAACGATAGCAGCCTTCTTGCCAACGTATACAGGTGTAGCGTAGTTCGGGAATTCATAAGCCTTCATCAGGTTTACACGCGTCAAAAATTCGTTGGCGGAATATACGCCGTTGAGGTTTTCGCCGTCAATCTGCATAAAGTGCGGCAGACCGGCGCCGGTACCAACGTAAACAGCGCTGAAGCCTTCCTCCTCCATCAGCTCCTTGATAGTGAAGGTGCGGCCGATAACAGCGTCAACTACAATCTTTACGCCCAGCTTTTTCAGTGCGGAGATTTCATGCTGTACGATTTCCTTCGGCAGACGGAACTGCGGAATGCCGTACATCAGCACGCCGCCGGCAGCATGCAGCGCTTCGTACATAGTTACATCATAGCCCATTTTTGCTAAATCGCCGGCACAGGTCAGGCCGCTGGGGCCGCTGCCTACTACGGCAACCTTCTTGCCTTTGCGTTCTGCCGGAGCTTCCACATCGTTATCCAAACCATGCTCACGCGCATAGTCGGCAACAAAGCGCTCCAAGCGGCCGATAGCGACAGGCTCGCCCTTGATACCCAGCACACATTTGCCCTCGCACTGGTTTTCCTGCGGGCAGACACGGCCGCAGACAGCAGGCAGTGTGCTCTTTTGCTTAAGGATTTTATAAGCCTCGGCAAAGTTTTCCTGTGCAACCTCATGGATAAACTTAGGAATATCAATATTAACCGGGCAGCTGCCTACACAACGCGGTTTGGGGCAGTTTAGGCAACGCTGTGCCTCGTCTACCGCCATTTCCTTAGTGTAGCCAAGTGCTACCTCCTGAAAGTTTTTGTTACGCACATCAGCCGGCTGTTCCGGCATAGCATTTCTCATTCCTCCACGCATTTGCAATGACCTCCACAGCTATATTCCAGTGCTTCCTGGTCCTTGTACATCTGCTGACGCATTACCAGGTTCGCAAAATCTACCTCGTGAGCATCAAACTCCGGTCCGTCTACACAGGCAAATTTGTTCTCGCCGCCAACCATTACACGGCAGCCGCCGCACATGCCGGTGCCGTCTACCATGATGGTGTTGAGGCTGGCCGTAGTTTTAACGCCGAACGGTTTGGTGGTCGCTGCCACGTTTTTCATCATGATAACAGGGCCGATGGCCAATACCAGGTCAACCTTTTCGCCTGCCTCCAGCATTTCACGCAGCGGGTCGGTTACAAAGCCCTTGCGGCCTGCACTGCCGTTATCGGTGGTCAAAATCAGCTCGTCGCTGATAGCAGCCATTTTATCCTGCCAGATTACCAGATCCTTGTCGCGCGCACCGATGATGGAGATAACCTTGTTGCCCAGCTCGTGATATGCACGCGCGATGGGATAAACAGGCGCAACGCCGATGCCGCCGCCAACTACTACAACAGTACCGAACTTGCCCATCTCGGAAGGATGTCCCAGAGGACCTACTACGTCGAGAATATCATCACCCTCGTTAAAGGTGTCGCACAAGTGCTTGGTGGTGTTGCCCACCGCCTGCACAATTAAGGTGATATAGCCTTTTTCACGGTCAAAATCCGCAATAGTCAGAGGAATACGTTCGCTGTATTCGTCAGTGCGGATGATAACAAACTGTCCCGGATGGCATTTGTGTGCCACCAGCGGCGCGTCTACGACGAACTCGTAAACAGCAGGTGCTAAATTTGCTTTGGTAATGATTTTAGCCATTTTCTTGCTTTTCTCCTTTTGCTGCTAATTGCTATTTATTCAAAAGCTTTCTGGTGCAAGCCTCAGCTTCCGCATAAATCTTTTCTTCGTCAAAGGTCAGCAGCTTGCCAGCTTCCACAACCTTTTTGCCTGCTACGAAAACAGTGTCGGCGTCGGTGCTGCTTGCTGCATAAACCAGCTGGGACAGCTTATTGTGACGCGGATACCAGTAAGGCTTATGCATATCCCACAGTACGATATCTGCCTGCTGACCTGCCTCCAAAAGTCCGGTATCGGCAAAGCCCAAAGTTTTGGCACCGTCAACGGTTGCCATCTCCCACGCTTTTTTAGCAGGAACAACGAGCGGATCAAAGGTTGTTGCCTTATGCAGCATTGCGGCAGCACGGCATTCCTCCAGCATATCCAGATTGTTGTTGCTGGATGCGCCGTCCGTGCCCAGGCCAACGCAAATGCCCTTGTTCAGCATTGCCGCTACCGGTGCGATACCACTTGCCAGCTTCAGGTTGCTCTGCGGGTTGTGTGCTACACGCACGTGCTTGGTAGCCATGATATCCATATCCTCGTCTGTCAGGTGTACACAGTGTGCAGCAATGGTACCAAGCTCAAACATGCCCAGCTTATCCATCAGCTGAATCGGCGTCATGCCATGCTCTTTGACAACGGTATCAACCTCAAATTTAGTTTCGCACAGATGCATCTGGATTTCTGCCTTGTTGGCAGCAGCCTCGGCAATAACCTTTTCCAGATAATCTACTGGGCAGGTATAAGGAGCGTGCGGACCGTAGGTGATGCGGATACGGCCGTTGTCGTAGCCCTGCCAGTTCTTCGCCAGCACAGTGTTTTCAGCCAGCTTTACGTCCTTGTCCGGCGCTACGCCGATCAGGCCGCGGCTGAGGTTAGCGCGGATACCGGTTTCGGCGCAGGCACGCGCAACGTCCTCCATGAATGCGTACATATCGGCAAAGCAGGTAGTACCGCCCTTCAGCATTTCTACGATGCCCAGCATTGCGCCCCAGTAGATGTCATTGGCATCCATCTTGTCCTCAATCGGCCAGATTTTGTTTTGCAGCCAATCCATAAGCGCCATATCATCCGCATAGCTGCGCAACAGTGTCATAGAAACGTGGCCGTGGGTGTTGACCATGCCGGCGGTAGCCAGCTTGCCCTTGCCGTCCACGATTTCGTCGGCAGCAAAGTCTGCAGGCACGTCCTTGCCTACATAAACAATCTTATTATCTTCAACGGCGATGTTCTGCATTTCACCGTTCGGAGTATGCAGAAGCTCGATATTCTTAATCAGTAGCTTAGCCAAAAGATTTCACTTCCTTGGTATATTGGTATAATTAAGTCCTGCCTCCCTGTTTAATGCTTAGGGAGGCAGATGACAGTGATATTATTGTTTTCTACTCCTCGCCCTGCTGACGTTTGGAGTAATGCTTTTCATAAAAATCATGCATCACATCCACGTCCTCACAGCTCAGCTCGTACACCTTGTTGCCGGTGCCTGCACAGATTACGGCAATCTGCGCCGCCTTTTCCAGAATTTCGGCAGCAAGCAGTGCCTCTGCCAGGTTCTTGCCCCAGCACACAGCGCCATGGTTGGCCAGCAGCACAGCCTTTTTGCCGTTCAGCGCGCGCACGGTGTTCTCCGCCAGCTCCTGCGTACCGCAAAGAGCGTACTCAGCGCACTCCACCCTGCCGCCGATAATCTGCACGATATCCTCGATAATCGCCGGCACTCCCTGATGCATAGCCGCAAGCGCACTGGCATAAATGCTATGCGTATGGATTACGGCACCTGCCTCGGGATAGGCGTTGTAAATGGCGGTGTGCACCTTCAGTTCGGAAGAAGGAATGTGCTTGCCTTCAACAACTTCGCCATCACGGTTGATAATGACAACGTCCTCAGTCATCAGCGTTTCATAACCGTGGCCGGAGGGTGTGATAGCAATATTCTGCGCGTCAATACGGCAGCTGATGTTGCCCCAGGAGCCTGCGACGAGCTTTTTTTCAATCAGCGCATGGCCTGTTTCCACAATGGCGGCACATGCACTTTCTTTAGCAAATAACTGCGTTTCCATGATTATTCGGCAGCCAGATATGCCTTCTGCTCTTCGCTCAGGGTGTCGATGCCTGCGCCCATAGCCTGCAGCTTCAGAGCAGCGATTTCGGTGTTCAGCTCTTCCGGCAATACATACAGTTTGTTTTCCATTGCTCCCTTATGGTCGAGCAGGTATTTCATAGCCAGGAACTGCATAGCGAAGGACAGGTCCATGATTTCAATCGGGTGACCGTCGCCGCAAGCAAGGTTAACCAGACGGCCTTCGCCCAGCAGGTTCAGCTTACGTCCGTCAGCCATGGTGTAGGTCATGATATTTTTGCGTACTTCATACGGAGCAACTACGGAAAGCTCCTCCAGATGATGTTTGTTGATTTCTACGTCGAAGTGGCCTGCGTTGCACATAACAGCGCCGTTCTTCATAACCTCCATATGCGGTTTGGTGATTACGTCCTTGCAGCCGGTTACGGTTACAAAGATATCGCCGTGTTTTGCAGCCTCCTGCATAGGCATAACGCGGAAGCCGTCAAATACTGCTTCAATACCTTTAATCGGATCAACCTCGGTAACGATAACGTTAGCGCCCAAGCCTTTGGCACGCATAGCAACGCCCTTACCGCACCAGCCATAGCCTGCAACAACAACGGTTCTGCCTGCTACGGACATGTTGGTGGTACGCATTATGCCATCCCAGGAGGATTGGCCGGTACCGTAACGGTTATCAAACAGATACTTGCAGTAAGCATCATTAACGGCAATCATCGGGAATGCCAGATGACCTGCTGCAGCCAGAGCCTTCAGACGATGTACGCCGGTGGTGGTTTCCTCGCTGCCGCCCATCAGGTTAGGAATCAGGTCACGACGTTCGCCGTGCAGCATATTAACCAAATCGCCGCCGTCATCAATAATCAGCTGCGGTTCGCTCTTTAAAGCCTCGCGCAGATACGTATCATATTCTTCGTTGGTGCAGCCATGGGTTGCGAAAACGGTAACGCCGCTGTCAACCAGTGCTGCGGCAATTTCGTCCTGAGTGGAAAGCGGGTTGCTGCCGGTAACAACAACATTAGCGCCTGCGTTCTTCAGCACGAGTGCCAGATAAGCGGTTTTTGCTTCCAGGTGAATGGTTACAACCATGTTGATGCCTTGGAAAGGCTTAGTTTTGCTATATTCATCGTTCAGATGGTTCAGCAGAGGCATATATTCCTTTGCCCACGCGATACGTTGATGACCTAACGGTGCCAATTTGATGTCTTTAATAATGCTTTGCATAAATCTAAAAATCCTCCTTTAATATATGCTCTTTAGTCTTGTAAAAGAGCCTGCAATTTCTTAATACTTTCTGTATACGGCGCTTTGAGTACGCCATGCTCGGTAATAATGCCGGTAATAAGCTCTGCCGGTGTCACGTCAAACGCAGGGTTAAACACTGCTACGCCCTCAGGCGCAGTCTGCTCGCTGCGGAAATGACGTACCTCGTCGGCCTTGCGCTCCTCAATAGGAATCTGCGCACCTGTAGCAATGGAAAAATCAAAGGTACTCGTCGGCGCGGCGATATAAAACGGAATCCCATGTGCCTTCGCCGCCAGTGCTACGCCATAGGTGCCGATTTTGTTCGCCGTGTCGCCGTTGGCCGCAATTCTGTCGGCACCGACAACAACAGCGTTCACACCCTTCGTGCACATGGTCCACGCTGCCATATTATCGGTAATCAGCGTAACCGGAATGCCGTCCTCAAACAGCTCAAACGCCGTCAAACGCGCACCCTGCAAAAGCGGACGTGTTTCGTCGGCATAAACCATTTTCAGCTTGCCCTGCGCGTAAGCACTGCGGATAACGCCCAGCGCGGTGCCCCAACCGCAGCTTGCCAGTGCGCCTGCGTTGCAGTGCGTCAGCACTACGGCAGCGTCAGGCAGCACAGCAGCGCCGTATTCGCCCATACGCTTATTCATGGTGATATCGTCCGCATAAATCTGCTCGGCCTTCTCCTCCAGCGCCTTGATAATCGCCGCAGGTGACTTGTCCTCGCCGTTCAGGTGCACAGCCAAAGCGTATTGCAGATTTGCCGCCCACGCCAGGTTTACCGCCGTCGGACGCGCAGTAATCAGATCCGCGCGCACAGCGTCCAATGCACCCAAAAAGTCCGGCTTGTCCGCAACCTCGCGCGCACCCAGCACCATAGCGAAGGCAGCGGCAGCGCCGATGGCCGGTGCACCGCGCACCTCCAAGCGTTCAATCGCCACTTTCACGCGCTTGTAATCCACGCAGGTAATCCATTCTATCTTTTGCGGCAGCAGAGTCTGGTCCAACAGCACCAGACTCCCCTGCTCCCAACGCATAGTTTCTACCATAACAACCTCTTACAGCTTAAAGCCGCCAAACTCCTGCATAGCATGATGGCAGTTGCACTTTGCCTCAGTCGGCTCTTCATAAGCGATGAAGGACAGAATCAGCTTTTCCATATTCTTAATGCTGAGTGCCATAGCGTCGCAAACCTCTTTATGGGAAAGCGGTGTCGGGGAAATACCGGCTGCCATATTGGTAACGATGGAGCAGTTGGTGTAGCACATCTCTGCCTCACGCGCCAGAATAGACTCAGGCATATTGGTCATGCCAACCAGGTCACCGCCCATCATAGCGAACATCTTGATTTCGGCAGCACTTTCAAAGCGCGGGCCTTCGGTGCAAACATAAACGCCGTGCTTATGGAAGGTAATATCCGTTTTCTCCAGGCATTTGATAACCTTCTCGCGCAAAGTCGGGCAATACGGATAGGTGAAATCGCAGTGCGCTACACCACGCTCGGGGGAATCGTAGAAGGTGTTGATGCGGCTCTTGGTGAAGTCCAGCACGTTGTCGCAAACTACGAAGTGACCTGCCTTCATCTCCGGGTTGAGGGAACCGACTGCGGTAGTAGCAAAAATCTCCTCAGTTCCCAGGCTCTTCATCGCCCAGATGTTGGCACGGTAGTTTACCTTGTGGGGCGGCACGGAATGGTCTACTCCGTGACGGCTCACGAAAACAACCTGATTACCGCTCATTGTGCCGATGTTGCACAATGCTTTACCAAACGGTGTTTCTATAATCTTTTTTTCGAATCCCTTCAGGGTATCGGGATTATCAATACCGGTTCCGCCAATGATAGCAATTTTACGCATATGCTTTGCCTCCTTTATAGTTAAATGTGATAATGAAAACTGTTTGCTGAAGTATGTTATTACGCATAATATCTATTCAGATTCTCCACACTTTTTCTATTATATAATACCATAAATAAGGCATAATTTAAAGAGTAAAGAAAAAGCACTCTCGCATTAACCGCAAAAGTGCTTAATCTGTTTATCTGACTTTATTTTGCTTTCCCCACTATCTCCAGCAGCTCCTGCGGGCTTGCAATCACAAAATCCGGCCTGCCCTCCTCCAGCAGCTTCTCCCAACCAAAGGCGGTATAGCGCACGGCAACGGTTTTCGCCCCCGCAATACGTCCGCTCTGCAAATCGAAGGGACTGTCGCCGACGCACAGGCACTCCTCCGGCTTCACTCCCAGCTTGGCACACGCCGCCAGCATCGGCTCAGGATGCGGTTTGCTCTCCTTTGTATCGCCCAGGGCAACAGTCGCATCAAAATACGGCGTCAGCTGCAGGCAGTTCAGCCCACGGCGCAGCATCGGCGGCTTCTTAGAGGTAACCACCGCCAGCTTAATGCCCTGCGCCTTCAGCTGCTCCAGTGTTTCCTTCACGCCAGGGATAGAACGAATCATATCATCGTGATGCGCGTTATTATATTCTCTGTAAGCGTCGCGCATAGTCTCCACCAGCTCCGGCTTACCGGAAAGCGCAATCATTGCCTCCGGCAACGGCAGGCCGAAGGTAGCGACAATCTTCTCGCGCTCCGGAGTAAAGCCAAGCACCTCCCGGCAGGTGTGCTCAAAGGTGGCAATAATCAAATCTATGGTATTGGCAATAGTGCCGTCAAAATCAAAAAGTATTCCCTTAATCTGCATCTTCATATCCTCTCCGCTCTTTTAGCTCATCTTCATAAAATTTGCATAAGCACAATAAATTTATTATATCATGTTTACCTGCCTTTGCGCACTAAAAAAGCACTCCCGCTTACGCAGAAGTGCTTATAAAGCTTATTTTTCGTCCTTTTTCGCAAAGACTACTTCCTTAGGACCGTCGTTTACTGCGTCCTCGGGAATAATTACATCGTCGAAGCTGATGCCACGGGTGTGCAGCGTGTGGCTCCACTCATGGTCGTGGCGGTGCCACCAGCCAAGGGCTGTAATAGGAATCCAGCTGTAAATAAACAGCGGATAAAGCAGCAGATACATCCAGGACTTGAAGGAAGCGCGGATTTTCCACAGTACCGCTACCGGGAAAATATACTGGCCGATACCAACCAGAGTCCAAACCTCTACCGGAATAATGGTATACAGGATATTGGTGTAGAACGGATAGAAGTTATAAATATAGCTGCAAAGCACAAAGAACGTGGAAATCATCAGGAAGTACGGCTGAATGAGGTTCACAGAGCAGTCCAGCATGACGATATTGCGTGTCTTGATTGCTTTTTTGATCATCGGGATGAGATAGCGGTCCGCAACGTCAAAGTGGCCCTGCGACCAACGCTTACGCTGGTTCCAGGTCTGCTTGAAGGTCAGCGGCTTTTCATCATAAATGATTGCATCATGCGCCCAGGTTGTAGGAATGCCTTCCATCATTGCCTGAATGGTGAACTCCATATCCTCGGTCAGGCAGGTTGCACGCCAGCCGTAACGCTTCAGCACCTCGGTGTCAAAGCACATGCCGGTACCGCCAAGGCAGCAGGAAAGGCCCATGTTGTACTTTGCCAGGCTCCATACATGGTTAACAATCCAGAAGGAAATTGCAAATACGCCGCTTACCCAGGTATCAGTCGGGTTTTTGGCATCCATATAGCCTTGGATAATGCGTTCGCCGTTGCACAGACGGCTGTTCATCTCCTGCAGGAAGTTGGGATGCACCAAGTTATCGGCATCGAAAACGCAAACCGCATCATATTTCTTATCCAGCTTGAACAGTCTGTCGAACATCCACGCGAGGGCAAAGCCCTTGCCCTTACCGGTTTCGCTGAAGCGCTCATGCACCAGCGCGCCGGCCTTGCGTGCAACCTCCGCTGTTTTGTCCGAGCAGTTGTCCGCAACAACATAGATATCATATAAAGCGTCATTGTAATTCAGACGGCGCAGGTTATCTACTAATTGAGCAATAACACGTTCCTCGTTATGCGCGCAGGCAATCAAGGCAAAGGTTTTGCTTTCATTATATATCTTAACTTCCTTCTTCTTGCCGAACAGGCCGAACCAAGAAACAAAAAAATAGTAGAGCGTAAAAAATATAATCAATAGCTGCAAAGGTATCATGATTATATCAAAAGCTGTATACATCAAAAATCTCCTTTACTCCCCTAACGGCAAATTATTTGTTCTTACCTGTAAGAGCACGGTAAACATGGTTTACAATGCCTGCCAGCGTATAGGTGAACATTGCTACAAACGGCCACGCACCGGGACGCTCGTACAGCATTACGGCACCGACAATTACGGCAATGATTACAGGCAGGCGATACATAGGATTGCCCTTGCCCTTGAAATCCGGGAATTTAACCTCGCTGTACATGATGCAGGCAATTACCAGAGTAACTGCTGCCAGCACAGCCGGAGCAAACTGATAACCGGAAACAACATATGTTGCCAAGAAGCAGGCACCAGCCGGAATAGGCATGCCCTGGAAATAACCGTGTACAACACCGGTGTTGCAGTTGAAGCGTGCCAGACGCAGGCAGCCGCCGACAGCAAAGAGTGCAGCAATAACCTGACCTACAAGGCCCAAATCCTGCAGACCATACATATAAATCATGATGGCAGGCGCAACGCCGAAGGAGCACATGTCGCAAAGAGAATCCATCTCTTTGCCGAAGTCACCGCCGCCAACGCCGAGAGCGCGGGCAGCACGGCCATCCATAGAGTCAAAAAGTACAGCGATTACGATGAAAACGGGGGCAAGGAAGAAATCACCCTCGATAGTTTTAAAGATAGACAGCACACCGAAAATAAGGCTCGCAGAGCTGATGCTGTTCGGAATCAGACGACGCCAGTTCATTGTTCTTTAACCCTCCCCACTACGGTAATACCGCCAACAACCTTATCACCCTTCTTAACGGTGATTTCAACATTTCTGGGCACAACCAGCTCCGTGCTGGAGCCGAATTTGATCATGCCGTAGGTTTCGCCCTGTTGGAGCTTGGTGCCTACAGTTACCCAGGAAACGATGCGGCGTGCCAGCAGACCAGCAATCTGGATTACCAGGAAGCGCATACGGCCGTTATCCATACCGATAGCATGACGCTCGTTTTCAAAGGAAGCGTTTTTCTCATACGCAGGCACGAACTGACCGCAGGTATAGCGCTGATATTTGATTTCGCCATCGAGCGGAGCACGATTGGTGTGCACGTTGAATACGGAAAGGAAAATAGTTACCTTAATCGCAGGCTCATTGAGATATTCATCATCAAAAATTTCATCTACGCCCATTACCGTACCGTCTGCAGGCGAATACAGGATGTTGGGATCATAAGGCGTAACGCGGTGAAAATCGCGGAAGAAGTAGGCAAAGTATAACGCCAGCACTACGGGGATTACGGCCCACACAGCGCCGAAGAAATAATATACTATTGCAGCCAACAACAAAGAAACACCAACATAAATATAACCATCTTTTACAATAAACATATAAAGCCTCGCTTTCCTGCGAATATTTCTTTTAATCTAAAACTTCATATCAGCAAACAACCTTGAACTGACTGTGCAGTCTGTTTTTTCGCAGACATAAAAAGTGATGGAATGCTACTTCCATCACTTTATTATAATACACCAACCTGCTTTTGTCTACATAAGTGTAAAATTCTTAGCACTTTCGGCAAGCACAGTATTTTTCAGTCTATATCAGAACTTGGATGCCATTACCTTGATAACAAACTTAGGCAGCGCCATCATACGCATAAAACGGCTGGGCTGCTTGTACAGGCGGAAGGCCCATTCCAAGGAAGCATCCTGCATCCATTTCGGTGCGCGCTCCATTTTGCCGGCGAGTACGTCAAAGCTGCCGCCGATGCCCATCAGAATTTTTGCGTTCAGCTCCGCGCGGTGTGCCACCAGCCATTTTTCCTGCTTGGGTGCGCCCAAGGCAACGAAAAGCATGTCTGCGCCGCTGGCGTTGATATCCGCAATAATCTGCGGCACATCTTCATCCTTAAAGTAACCGTTGTGGCAGCCTACTACCTGTACTCCCGGATAAAGTTCCTCGGCCTTCGCCTTCGCAGCTTCGGCAACGCCAGGGCTACCGCCAAAGAAGTACGCCTTGTAGCCCTTGTGCGCCGATAAATCCAAAAGCTCGTTGTACAGGTCAAAGCCTGCTACACGCTCCGGCACCTTGTAGCCAAGGTGTCTGCCTGCCCACACGGCACCGGCACCGTCAGGCAGCACCAGCTCCGCATCCTCGCAGATTATTTTTTTGTATTCTGCGTTTTCCTGGCACATCATGATGATTTCGGCATTTGCGGTAACAACAAAAGTCTGCTCCTTGGCGAGCATTCTTTCTTCAAGCGTTTTCACTGCCTCCTGCATAGTCATTGCGTGTATAGGCACGCCTAATATTTTAATCGGGTCTTGCATATGTTTTGCCCCCTCTTTTCTACATAATAATACTACTATTGTACACTACTTTAACGATTATTTCAAATCCGTATAAGAAAAAGCGAACCCTCAGGCAAATACTGCCGAGGGTTCACCTGAATTGCTTTACTGTATATATGCCTTCAGCACATCGCTCTGCTTGTCAAGGCACAGATACTTGTAGACCGGTCTGCCAACGCTGCCGCGGTGCAGATCCAGCTTCAGCAGATGCAGGGATTTCAAAAACTCCAGATATTTACGGATAGAAACGCGGGAGATTCCCACCATGCCTGCCACCTCTTCGGTAGTAAACATGCCGTCAATACCACAGATACAATCCCAAACAGTGCCTAAGGTGTTTTTATCAAGTCCCTTAGGCAAAGTTACCGCAACCTGATTTTCCTGACGCATAATAGTAGTATCAAGGTCAGCCTGCTTAATGATGCCCTGCTCCTCAACAATCTGATAACGCTTCAGATAATTGTTCAGCGCAAGGTTAAAGCGTTCAAACTCAAAGGGCTTGATAATATAATCAACAGCGCCTAAACGCAGCGCCAGCTTAATTTTATCCTTATCGTTTGCTGCCGAAACGATGATGACATCTACATCATAACCATTCTCGCGTATTTTAGCCAAAAGCTGTAAACCATCCATAGTAGGCATAAAGACATCAAGAATGATTAAATCGTATTTGTTCTGACGCAGCAGCTTCAGCGCAGTATCTCCGTTACCTGCGATATCGCACAGCTGAAACCCCTTGATCTGGCTAAGATAGTGCTCATGCAATTGGGCAACCATCGGGTCATCTTCTACAACTAACACGTTAATCATCTTAATCCCCCTCTTTCCTAGTCGGAAGCCTTACGGTAAAGGTAGTGCCCTCACCCGGAGCAGACTCCACAGTAATGGTGCCATTAAGGTTATTGATGCTTTGCTTAACCAGATATAAGCCAAAGCCATGACCGCTTTCACCCTTGCTGCTGAAGCCGCGCTGGAAGATATGCTCGCGTATCTCGTCACTCATACCGGGTCCGGAATCCTCCACAACGATAACAATTTCGCGGTCAAAATCCAGAATCGAGAGATTAACGATGCGTTCACCGTCAAAATTCTTCAACGCATCAAAGGCGTTTTCAATAATATTGCCGGCAATCAGTACAATATCATGTACCGAAGGCACATCCAGTTCGCTGTGCAGCTCGCTTTCCTCTGTCAGAGAAAAGTCGATATCAAGTTCACGGCTGCGGCTTATTTTACCGAGGATAAAGCCTGATAATGTAATGTCTTTCAGGCGGGTTACTACATAAGAAACCTCAGATTGTCTGTTATAGGCAATTTCCTGCGTAAAATTCTTCAGCTCGTCATAGGCCTTCATATCTATCAGGCCCATAATCACATGCATTTTGTTCATAAACTCATGTGTCTGCGCTCTTAAAGCAGTAGCATAATTTTTAAAGCCTGTCAGCTGGTTAGCCATCTCTTCTACTACAGATTTTTTGCGGAAGGTAATTACGGCACCGATAATGTTCTTATCATCCAGTAACGGTACTGCAGTAATAATAAAGACAGTATTACCCATCTTGACACTGGCATCAACTAAAGTTTTACCTTCTTTTATAATATCATCCAACGGCACACGTTTCAAGACATCTTTTGCAGATTTTCCAAATAGTTCATTAACTCCTTCAATACCTGCTTGCTTCAAAAGCAATTGGGCCTCGGAATTGACAAGCGTAATGCAGCCGTTGCTGTTGATATTGATAATGCCTTCACGTACAGAGTTAAGAATAACGTCGCGCTCCTGCAGCATTCTGGCGATTTCTTCCGGCTCATAGCCGAAAAGAACACGTTTAATCCTCTGTGCCAGATAAATTGCTCCCCAGATGCCGACAATCAGGCCAAGCAGCGTCATAGACAGCAAGAATAAAACTGCATCTATTGTAGAATTATTAACGATTTCATCGGAATAACCGGTAACAACATAACCGATGGTTTTTTTATTGTCGTCTTTGACAAAGCCTATGGCCTTATTGGGAATCGCATAGTTTTCCTTATAGGAAATATTGTTGCGTCCCTCATATTTGTCAACCAGATTACGCGCACTATGCTCGAAGTCAGGCAGCTTGCCTGGGTTATACAACACGCGCAGATGGCGGTTCTTATCATAAATCGCTACGCCCGCTTCATCCGAATGGTCAACATCGTTAACAAAGGCAGCCATAAAGCTGTCTACGGAATCCTCCGGCATTTTGTTCTGCTTCTCCAGGCTCTCCCTAATTTCCGGAGAGTTACAGAGAATGTTGTTGATGCTTACGGCGTTGATACTGACGCGGTCATAAATTACCCGCGCCACCTTCTGCGTCGTAAACAAAGATGTCGGCAGCAGTGCGATACACACTACGAGCGTAATAAGTACTACTATTTTCTGTAAAAGTGAAAGCGTTTTTCCTGATTTGTAATTGTAATTATCTTTAGATTTTCTCCACATCAGCAGGTACCGTCAGGAACTGAATACCAGGATTTCGTTCCAGAATCCAATTCAGGGACCACTCGTTATTTACAAGAATAACAGGTCTGTCCTTTTTATCATAAACAAGCATTCCGTTATCCAAGCCTTTAATGTTCTCAATCAGCTTCTTATCCTCTGCATATACCCAACGTGCAACGGAGTACGGCAGCTGGTTCATCAGCAGCTTAGAACTGTACTCGTTAAGCAAACGGTATTCCAGAACCTCCAGCTGCAGTACGCCGACAACGCCGACGATGTAGCTTTCAAGACCTACGCCCTCCTGACGGAATACCTGAATAGCACCCTCCTGCGACAGCTGGATGATGCCCTTTTCAAACTGCTTGCGTTTGAGGGAGTCCTTAGGCTGTACGCGGGCAAAAATTTCCGGCGGGAATACGGGGAAATCTTCAAATTGCAGCTTCAGGCTGCTGTCGCTCAGGGAATCACCGATACCGAAGATACCCGGATCAAAAACGCCGATAATATCACCTGGATATGCTTTTTCCACTATTGTGCGCTCCTGAGCCAGGAACTGCTGCGGCTGTGCCAGCTTAACCATCTTACCGGATTGCTTGTGGTAAACGCTCATTCCCTTGTCAAAGACGCCGGAACAAATACGCATGAAGGAAATTCTGTCACGGTGAGCAGGATTCATATTAGCCTGGATTTTAAAAACAAAAGCAGAGAATTTTTCGTTCTCCGGTGACAATATTGTACCATCTTGCAGCATTCTTGGCTGTGGCATGGGAGACATTTCCAGGAATTTTTCCAGGAAGCTCTGTACGCCGAAGTTGGTCATAGCACTGCCGAAGAACATCGGAGTCAGCTCGCCGGTGTTAACCTTTTCCATATCGAATTCATCGCCTGCCATGTCCAGCAGCTCGATATCGTTGCACAGGTTTTCGTAGAGTTCGTCGCCCAGCATCTCTTTGATTTTGGGATCGTCCAAAGAACCGGTAGTGGATTTCAGCTTGTTGGCACCATGGCTGGTGTCATCCTCGAACAGCTCGATAGTGTTTTCCAGACGGTTGTACACGCCCTTGTAATGGCCGTCGATACCGATAGGCCAGTTAATCGGATATGCGCGGATGTTCAGCACCTTTTCCAGCTCGTCCATCAGGTCGAAGGGATTACGGCCGTAGCGGTCCAGTTTGTTGATAAAGGTAAAAATAGGCAGACGGCGGCGGTGACAAACCCAGAACAGCTTCTTGGTCTGCGGCTCTACGCCCTTGGCAGCGTCAATCAGCATAACAGCACTGTCGGCAGCCATCAAAGTACGGTAGGTATCCTCGGAGAAATCCTGGTGACCGGGGGTATCCAGAATGTTTACGCGGAAGCCGTCGTAATCAAATTGCAGTACGGAAGAAGTAACGGAAATACCACGCTGCTTTTCAATCTCCATCCAGTCGGATACAGCGTGCTTGTTGCTCTTTCTAGCCTTTACAGAGCCTGCCAGGTGAATAGCTCCGCCGTAAAGCAGCAGCTTTTCGGTAAGGGTTGTTTTACCTGCGTCAGGGTGAGAAATAATAGCGAAGGTACGGCGTTTCTTAATTTTATCCATCAATTCTGTCATTATGTATATGCTCTCCTATTTCTTTAAATTTTTGGTAATCCTGGCAATTTCATCCTCATCGGAAACCAGCTCGTCTACTGCCGGATAATCAGCGTTCTGCTCCTCGTACAGCTTGTAGGCATCAAGAATCTGCATTTTGATGTAGTCGGGAACAGGGATTTCCGTCTGCAGCTCACCGCGCATGGTTACGCGGAAGGCAACGTTCTCGTAGCGTTCACCGCTGTAGGTTTCGCAGGTGAAGGAAGTACGCATGAATTCATCCTTAAAGGTGCAGTCCTTCAGGATGTGCGCCTTGCGCTCCTTATCCCAGGCTGCATAAATTTTATACAGCTCCTGCTGTGCCTCCACCGGCACGTCCTCGCCCAGGACAACGGTTTCGGTTTCATCTATCGGCGTGCAGTCCATGTTGTTGTAGACTGTGCCGTCCTCCAGCTCCAGGTCAACTGTCAGCACATAATCAATCTCATGAAAGCTGGCTGTTTTAATCTGCCATTTCTGCTGCCAGCGGGCAATACATTCCGGGCAGATAAATTTGGTATCGCGAATGCTGTTGTTCATGTAATTATCACGATAATACAATTTTTCTCCGGGCACAAAATGTTCGCCGCATTCACTGCAGACGAATTCCAAGGTACGAATCATCGGTCAAAACCTCCCAATATAATATGAAAAAGCCCTTACTTCGAATGCAAGGCGCTCTGCTATAACAGTAATCAGTAATGCCGTGGCTGTCGGGAAGCTATATTCCCAAGCTGTAAGCCTTCGTCCTGATGTTTTGCAGCTTTTGCTGTCAATTACTGTTCAAATTGCTTTATTATACCGCCAGCGGCAGTTGTATTCACCTCTGCTGCCCGGCAGCTGCGCAAAATATATTTACACGTTCTATATTATAACATATCAGATTGTTTTTCCCTAACAATTTTTCTTTAAAATGAGGGTTGTTGGGGACGTATCGCAAAGCGAATTGTATAAAATGCTTACTTCTCACATTTTTATAAGATTTTTTGTGTTCCGAATCACACTTTTATGTAAATTTACACAAATAAAAAGAACAAAAATCGGTTCTAAGTTTATAAGATTAGTTTTTCCTAAGCTCATATCGAGAGCATTATTATATTTTCTCGCGTGCCCCAACTTCCTTTTAAACATGAAAAAAGCCTTTACGTTAAAACGTAAAGGCTATAAGTCCGACATTGGTCGGAGCGGCGGGATTCGAACCCACGACCTCTTCCACCCCAAGGAAGCGCTCTACCAAGCTGAGCCACGCCCCGAATCACAAGGAGTATTATACAGGTTTATTTGGATTTTGTCAACACTATTTTTTAAAATATTTTAAACTTTTTTTACACCGTCTGTATCCAAGTCCAGAATATGGTAGCAGGCGTGTTCATTATTGGCCGCAAACACATCAACCATGGCCTTGGCAATGCGCTCACAGTCTGCCTCCGGCGAAGCATAGGCCATCACCGTAGAGCCTGCACCGCTGATAATAGCGTTATATGCGCCTGCCTCTTTGGCAGCCGCAAAAACGTCGGGCAAGCCCGGAATCAGATGCGCACGGTACGGCTGATGCAGCTTATCCTCCAGCGCCATGCCCAGATACTCATAATTGCCGCTCAGCAGCGCACCGACCAAAAGCGAAGCTCTGGAGGTGTTATATACTGCGTCCTTGTGCGGTACAGTCTTGGGAATAGCCTGACGCGCAAGCGACGTAGGCAGCTTGCTGTCAGGAACGACGGCAATGAACTTCAATGGCTTGGCAGGCAGCAGACGCAAAGAATGCGCCTTCTCCTGCTCCATATAGCTGATGGTGAAGCCGCCGTACAGCGCCGGTGCCACATTATCCGGGTGGCCCTCGATTTCCGTAGCGATATCGAGAAGCTCATCCTTGGTATAATGGTCATCACACAAAGCGTTGGCTGCAAACAGACCGGCAACAATCGCACTGGAGCTGCTGCCCAGACCGCGGGACATAGGAATGCGGTTGAGCATCTTCACCTTCAGACCGATGCGTTGGCCGTCGGTTACGGCGTTCCACACGCGCAGAAAGCTGGCAAAGGCCAAATTACGGCCAAACGGCTTCAGATAATCTGCGCCCTCGCCTTCTACCTCCAGCTGGAAGCCCTTCTTATCGGTTATTTCATAGCTTACTTCGTTATACAGATTGCAGGCCAGGCCGAGGGTATCAAAGCCGGGGCCGCAGTTAGCTGAGGTTGCGGGAACCTGGATAAATACTTTTTTCATGTTGCCGCCTCTTTATGCCAAATGGCTGTCTTCTACACGAATCACACAGCTGATTGCTTCTACTACCGGCAGTACGCGCAAAATTTGCAGCGCCATCTGCAGATTATCCTCCGAAACACTGTGAGTAATTACAACAATTTCCGCCTTGTTGCTCTTAACATCATTAGTCTGTACAACATTGCGCAGGCTCACGTTCTGTGCGCCGAAGGCTGCAGCGATAGCTGCCAGTGCGCCCGGTTTATCTGCTACCTGCAGACGGATATATGCCGGTGCGGACATCTTGTCAGGCGGACAGAGGCGTTTTTCCTCAAAGCATGTGCAGCTGATGCGTCCGGTAGACTGATGCTGCATATTGCGGGCAATATCAATAATATCGCCGCAGACAGAGCTTGCAGTCGGCAGACGACCTGCACCGAGGCCCAGGAACATTGCCTCACCGATAGCGTCACCGTTGACGAATACAGCGTTATACACGCCGTTTACGCCTGCCAGCGGATGGGAAAGCGGAATCATCGTCGGGTTAACACGCAGGCTGACACCGTTTTCCGGATCGTTCTTGGCGATTGCCAGAAGCTTAACTGCGTAACCGAGGTCAGTTGCATATTTGATATCGCAGGCTTCGATGCTTTCAATGCCTTCAACCTGCACATCGTCCAGATTGAAGCGGGTATTGAAGGCGATAGATGCCAGAATAACGATTTTACGCGCAGCATCCAGACCGCCTACATCGGCAGTAGGATCGGACTCTGCATAGCCCTTGGCCTGCGCTTCCTTCAGTACCTCGTCGTAATCAAGGTGTTCGTTAGCCATCTTGGACAGCATATAGTTGGTGGTGCCGTTCACGATACCCATGATAGAGGTAATCTGATTGGCTGCCATACTGGTTTTCAAAGGTCCAATGATAGGAATACCGCCGCAGACGCTGGCTTCAAACATAAAGTCGCAGTTGTGCTCATGTGCCAGCGGGAACAGCTCGGCACCGAATTTGGCCAGAACGTCCTTGTTGGCAGTAACAACATGCTTGCCGTTGGCAAAGGCTCTGGCGATAAATTCCTTGGCAGGATGCTCGCGGCCCAGCAGCTCAACGATAATATCAATATCCTTATCCTCAAGCACTTCGTCAGCGTTGTCGGTGAAAATATATTTATCGCCGTATTCCTGTTTCAGGCGGTCTACATGGCGGTCAAGCACCTTGGTGATTCTTACCGGCTTGCTTACCTCTTTGGCTATTTTCTCTGCATTTTTCTCTAAAACCTTCAGCACGCCGCCACCGACAGTGCCGGCGCCCAACAGACCAACATTTACAAAATCCTTCATTTAGTACCCCTCCAATACCTAAATAAGTAATCGGTTATACCTGACCTAAAACTTCCAGACGTTTTACGCCGTCAATCATGCGCAGCTTGTCCAGCAGAGCCTCCAGATCTACCGTCAGATGCTTGGTTTCGATAGAAATAGTGGTGTTGGCAACGCCCTGCAGAGGAATGCCCTGGTTGATGGTCATGATGCTGCCGGAATCGTCGGCAACAGTATTCAGGACCTTGGACAGCACACCGGATTTGTGCTCCAGCAGTAAGGACAAGGTAATAATTTTTTCCTTGCTAGCTTCATAGAACGGGAAAACGAAATCCTTATATTTGTAATAAGCACTGCGGCTCAGGCCCATTTTTTCAACTGCTTCGTTGATAGTTTTGATTTCGCCGCGTTTGAGGATTTCTTTAACCTTTATAGTTTTTTTAATTGCTTCAGGAAGAATTTCTTCGCGAACCAAATAGAATGTGGATTTTTCAGACATACTAGTGTCCCCTTTCTTCATACAAAATTCTTCTAATATTATACCACTGTTCTCTTGAAAAGTACACTTGTTATTTTTGTAAATTCTGAACAAATTCAGTGTACAATATAAGTACATATGCATACAAAAAAAAGCTGCCGCAGGCAGGTTCCGTCACCGTGAGTAACAGAACAAGCCTGCAGCAGCTGCTGCGTAATTCTTAATTAAAATTAAGCGCGGGAAATGTAGTCGCCGGTTCTGGTATCGATAGCCAGAACGTCGCCCTCGTTGATGAACAGAGGAACCTTAACAACATAGCCGGTATCCATGGTAGCGTTCTTGCTGCCGCCGGTAGCGGTATCGCCTTTGATGCCGGGTTCGGTTTCAACTACGGTCAGTTCTACAGTGTTCGGCAGGTCAACGCCCAGTACACGGTTGTCATAAATCATGATTTTAACGTCCATGTTCTCTTTCAGGAAGTTCAGTGCGCTGCCCAGAGTTTCTTTGCTCAGCTCGGTTTGTTCGTAGGTTTCATTATCCATGAATACATACATGCCGTCGGATTCATACAGATATTGCATTTCGCGACGGTCGATGTGAGCCTTCGGCAGACGCTCGCCTGCGTTGAAGGTACGCTCAACAACAGCACCGGTGCACAGGTTACGCATTTTTGCACGTACGAAAGCAGCACCCTTACCAGGTTTTACGTGTTGGAATTCAACAACCTGCCAAGCGTCGCCATCGATAGTAACAGTTACGTTGGTTTTAAATTCGTTTGTGGAAATCATTGGAAGCCCTCCTATAAATTTAAATATTAGACAATTTCAATAAGCTGCTTTTTGACACCGTTCAAGGCTCTTGCCCCATTCTCTGTCAAAACAACAGTATCTTCTATACGTACCCCGCCTTTACCGGGAATGTATATACCGGGTTCAATAGTGAAGATCATGCCTGTCTGCAGCACCGTAGCGCCACGCTTGTTGATCATCGGCATTTCATGGATTTCCAGGCCTACACCGTGACCTGTTCCATGCACATAATAATCGCCGTAGCCGCAGGCGGTAATGCTGTCACGCACAATAGCGTCCAGCTCTCTGCCGGTCATGCCTGCTTCGGCAGCCTTCAGGCCCTTGCGCTGTGCTTCTTCAACTATAGTATAAATTTCCTGCTGCCAGGAATTTGCCAGACCCACTACCAGGGTACGCGTCATATCGGAATGATATCCCTTATAGACAGCGCCGAAGTCAAAGGTAATAAAATCACCGACCTCGATAACCTTGTCGGATGCCATGCCATGCGGCAAAGCACTGCGTACGCCGGAGGCTACAATCGTATCAAAGGAAGTCTTTTCACTTCCCAAGGCACGCATATAGTATTCCAGACGGCCTGCCAGACTGCGCTCGGTACAGCCAGGCTTGATATCCTCCAGCAGATGGATAAAGGCTTCGTCAGCAATGCTGGCAGCCTTCAGCAGCAGGTCCAGCTCTTTTTTATCCTTAATCATACGGATATCACTGAAATCAATACTCTGCATATAGGTTTCGCCCAAAAGCTCGTGCAGCACAGTATAATCATCATAGCTGTAATACGCTCCGTCAAAGCCTACTACCTGCGCTTGGGCATTCTTTGCCAAATCAGCGGCGGCAGCCCAGATGCTGTGCGCACCTGTCGGAGTATACTCCAGCACCTTGAAGAACTTCATTTCGTTTCTGGCCTGCTCTGTATAACGGCCATCCGTAATCAGCACGCCCTGTTGTCTGTCCAGATACAGCAGACTGGAATCTCCTGTAAAGCCGGTCAGATAACGGATTGTGGTAACATCCTTAATAATGACACTGTCTACCTGCAGCTTGGCCATATGCTCCAAAACTCTATTGATACGCGTCATGATATTACCCTCTTTCCATAAAACTGATGATAGCTATGAATCACCTAAATATTTTACCACTCATTGGCAAAACTTTCAACTATTATCTTTGCTAAGGCACTTTTTTTGTTAACTTTGTAGCATAACCAGCAAAAAAGCAGGCCGTAAGCAGCGCCCTGCAGCGTTGTCGGCCTGCCCTTTCAAAGACATACTATAAAAATTATTTACATTCGGCAGGAGCAATGCCTTCTGCGGTTTTGATGTTCTTACGTACATCGTCGCAGCATTTATGGAAGTTTGCCAGCTCCTCAGCAGTCAGAGGCAGCTCCATCACACGCTCTGCGCCGTTTTTGCCCAACAGTACGGGAACGCCTACAAAGACATCTTTTTCGCCGTATTCGCCGTCAAGCAGCATGGAAGCAGGCATAATGCGTTGCTCGTCGTTGAAAATGCAGCGTACCATACGTGCTGCGGTAGAGCAGATGCCGTATTCGGTGCAGTGCTTGCCGCTGTAGGTTACCCAGCCGCCGCCGATAGCGCGTTTTTGCAGCTCCGGTTTGTCAAAAGCAAATTTAGGATCCTCGTGCTCCAGAGAGCTTAAAGGAATGCCGTTGAAGTTTACGCAGGACCATGCAGCCATTTGGGAAGCGCCATGCTCGCCAATCATGTAAGCGCTGATGGATTGCGGAGAAACGCCGGTCTGCAGAGATAAAGCAGATACCAGACGGGAGGTATCCAGACCGGTACCGGTACCGATTACATGGCCTTTCGGCAAACCGCTTTCGCGATAAAGGATGTTGGTGATAACATCGCAAGGATTGGTGATGTTAACAATGAAGCCGTTGAAGCCGCTGGCCATAACCTTGTGGATATAACCTTTAACCTGTGCTGCGGTAAAGGTAAGCTCGTCCAAACGGTCACCGCTGGCAACCAGGTCGATATCGCCGATGCAGTTTACAATAGCATCGCAGTCGCCCAAGTCAGCGTAGGTACCGCCGTTGATTTTTACATCATGCGGGCAATACAGAATTGCGTCACGCAGGTCCTGTACCTCGGCAGCCAGCTTGGATTCTTTCGGATCTACCAGCACCAGCTCGGCAGCAATGCCCTGAATAGCCAGGCTGTATGCAACGTGAGCACCAACGTGACCTAAACCGATAATACCAACTTTTCTTGTTTTCATAATTAAGTTCCCCCCCAAATTATTCTTTAATATTTTATTTGTCCAAAATAGGCAGCGTAGCTGACGCATGGCCCATAATGGTAATATTGTAATCCTTTTTGCCCTGCTCTGCAAGTTTTTCCTGAGCCATATCCCAGGCCTCCTGCAAGGATGCACAGGGAATATGACCTGTCTTGCGGACAAAGTCGAAGTTCTCGGGACGTGTTACCAGATAAGCGGTTACATCGTTGACAATGCAGCGCGCCTTGAAGGCAACAAAGGCCGGAATAGTGAAATTAGCACGGATATCCTTTTCAAACTGCTCCATATCGTTACGGCTGAAGCAATCCGTAAAGATAGCAGGCTCCTTAATATCCGGGCAGTCCAAAGTGAAAATCATGATGCCGCCGTGCTTAACCGCAAACTGTGCGTTCATGTGGCACTTGGTAGCCTGATACAGATTCAAATCCTTGGGATACCCGCCTGCGGAAGCAATTACTACATCAGCCAGCTGCTTGATGTGTACGCCTGCCATAGCCAGCAAATCCTTACAGCCTTTCTGCCATGCCTCGTACCAGTGGCCTGCAACAACCTCGCTGATTTCTCCGTCCGGAGTAAACACAGTGTTCACCAGAAAATCCGGATTCAACAGTTTGCAGGATTCATACATATCCTGATGAATGGGATTGCCCTCGAGCAGACTTGCGTCACAGGCCTTGTTGCAGCCTGCGCCTTCTACCGGAGACATAGTCATGCAATGGTTTTTCATAATGCTGTCATATGCCGCTACGCCCGGCATAACAGCCTTGCGTCCGCCGCCGAAGCCGGCAAAGGGATGCAGCGTTACAGCACCGGTCAGAATAACTCTGTCGGCATTGGCAACATATTTGCTGATAGCAACATCATTGCCGAAGGAGGTTTGCCCAAGCAGTACCATGTCCTCGCTCTTGCGGGAGTCATGCTGAACTATTTTCAGACGGCGTACCATCTCCTCGCCGCAAACGGTGATATCCTCTTCATGCGTATGACCGCGGTGGGTACCGGTAGCAACAATAACAGTGATGTCCTCGTCCTTTACGCCCACACTGTTCAGCTCGGCCACAATAACCGGCAGAAATTCGGACGTGCCGCACAGACGTGTGATATCGCTGATGACAATGGTTACAGTTTCGCCTGCATGCACAATTTCTCGCAGAGGCTTGGTACCGATCGGGTTACGGATTGCTTCGGTAGTAGCGGCAACAACGTCCTCGCAGACGCTGGATTCATTGCCGTGTATATCATATATAACGCGCTCCTCGGGGAGCAGTACCTCTTCCTGTCGTTTGCCTATTGGCAGAAAGTACTTTTTCATCGACATCCCTCCATTTGAAAAAACTAACTTTATTATACATGAAATCAGCTAAATATACAAGCTGACAGTAAAACTGTAAAGAAAATTCAGCCTTTGTCTAAAATTGTGTTATAATGTTATTATATGAAAGCGAGGTTCCCATTATGAAGAAAACTCTTATCGCCTATTTTACACGCACAGGCATTACCAAAAAACTGGCCGAATACACCGCCAAGCAAACCGGTGCCGATCTTTTTGCTATCGAGCCGGTAAAAGAATATTCCTCCTCTTATCTTATCTGCGTAGGCCAGGCCAAGCTGGAAAACCTGCAAAACGCACGTCCTGCGATAAAGGCTAAGCCGCAGAACCTGCAGGACTATGACACCATTGTGGTAATGTTCCCTATCTGGTGGTTCACCTGCCCCAATATCATCCTCACCTTCCTGGAGGAAAACGACCTGAGCGGCAAAACAGTTATCCCTGTCTGCACCTACGGCAGCAGCGGTAAGGGCAGCAGCGAAAAGGCTATGGCGGCAGTTTGCAAGGACGCAACCTTTAAGCCCTGCATTGAAGCAACCGGCCTCAAAGATAAGGCTGTTGCAGCCATTGCCGCAGTAATCGAAGAAGCATAAGAAGCGTAAAATTAAGGCTTCCGCAGTTTGGCAACACCTTACTGCAGAAGCCTTTTGCTTTATAATTTTTCAGGATATGCTTACGGCTTTACGCATAAAATACGCTGCGTAAGATTTGTCAGCACGTTGATGGCATTAGCCAGCGCGCTGTGGTCAAAGTGCATATCACGGTCATGCAGACGCGGCTCCAGGTCGCAGCCAATGCCCAGGCTGGCAGTTTTCAGCTGCGGACGCTCCTGCTTGAAGAAGTTGAAGTCCTCGCCTACCGTAATATTGGCAGCGGGAATCAGTCCTCCCGCTCCCAGCTCTGCAGAAATTACCTCCTGCGTCAGCGCCAACAGTGATGGGTCAGCCTCCGCAGCCGGGCAGGTGCCGACAATATGACAGTCCGCCTCCGCGCCATACACCTTCGCCGTATTCACGACGATATCTTCTACCTTGCGGCGCAGCACCAACATCTCAGCGTTCGACGTACTGCGCAGGTCAAAGCCGATGCTTACCTTGTCACAGATAGCGTTAAGCGAGCCTGCGCCGCCCATAAAGCGGGTAGTCTTGATGCTGCCGCCCAAAAGCGGGTTGCTGTGCAGTGCGTTGATGGCATTCACGATAGCGGCACCGGCATCAATAGCGTTCACGCCCAGATGCGGCTGGGAGCCATGCGCTGCCAACCCACGGATTTCGCCTTCCATCAGGGTGCAGGCCGTCCAATTGATCTGCGCTATAATCTGACCACTGCGTGCCATATCCTTCGGCATTACATGATAACCCAAAGCGTACTGCACATCATCCAGTGCGCCTGCCTCCAGCATTGCCAATGCGCCTCTGCCGATTTCCTCCGCAGGCTGGCAAAGAATCTTCACGCGGCCGCAGGCGAGGCCCTGCTCTTGCAGCAGCTTGGCTACGCCCAAAGCGATAGTCATATGCGCATCATGACCGCAGGCGTGAATAGGCGCCAGCGAACCGTCCTCGTTTTTAAAGAGCAGGCAATCCATATCGGTGCGCACTGCTACCGTAGGTCCCGGCTTGCCGCTGTCGAGCACAGCGGTAAGTGCTGTAGTATTGCCAACGTTTTCTGTTACGTCGTAACCTAGCTTACGCAAAAAATCTGCCAGAAAGGCTGCCGTCCTAACTTCCTTGAAGGCAGGCTCAGCCAGAGCATGCAGCTTGGGCCATACTTCATTAATATATGCTTGAATATCCATAAAATTACCACCTTTGCATAGACAAAAGGCCAACGGCAAAGCTCCCGCAGGAGTTTTGCACGTTGACCATGAGCTCATTATTTGTTATCCCAGCCTAAGTATACAGAACCGGGGAATTTCTTCTCGATGAATTCTGCATTTTCCTTAGATTGATATGCTTCCTGGAAAATCTTCAGACGCGGATCGTTCAGGTCCTTTTCCTGTACAGCAACAATGTTTACATACAGAGAATCCTTGGTTTCACGCAGGATAGGATCCTTGGCAGGGTCCAGGCCGGCGCTGATAGCGTAGGTAGTGTTGATAGCTGCGCAGGTCAGATCATCCAGACTGCGGGGAATTGCTGCAGCCTCCAGCTCGATAATTTCGAAATGATGCGGATTTTCGGTGATATCCTTAACGCTGGTAGTAACATCCTTCGGGTCTTTAACCTTAATCAGGTTGTTGGCAGCGAGCAGCAGAATGGCACGGCCGCCGTTGGTCGGATCGTTAGGAATACCGATTTTTGCACCGTCGGGAATGGTGTCGCCGGGTTTCAATTTTTTAGAATAGATGTTAATCGGGAACAGAGCGGTGTTGAAGGCTTTAGCCAGCTTGAAGGAAGGCTCCTTCTTCATAGTTGCCTTCAGGAAGGGCTCGTGCTGGAAGCAGTTAGCCCAGATTTCACCGGAAGCCAGAGCGGAGTTAGGAGTTACGAAATCGCTGAACTCTTTAACCTCAATCTTCAGGCCCTTTTTCTCGGCAATCTTCTTTACGTTATCCATAATAATAGCATGAGGACCGGGGTTTACGCCTACGATAACCGGCTTATTCATATCTACCTTGCCGTCATCTTTAGAACCGCCGCAGCCTGCAGCTACAAGAGCAAACATTGTCAGTACGCCCACAAGAGCGTATTTTAAAAACTTATTCATTATACATTAACCTCCCCAGCAGTTTACTAGACTGCTAAAACAAAATACATTGCTATTATATGCTTTTGCCATAGCATAGTCAAGAAAGAAAAATGTATACTATTTTACACTTTTTAAAAGTTTTGCAGTGCAAAAAAGAGGCTACCACAATTTCTTGTGATAGCCTTAAATGTTCAGTTGCAGTCCAAACTAAACGGATTATTTAATTTGAGACATAACCTCTGCAGCGAAGTCCTCTTGTTTCTTTTCGATGCCTTCGCCCAGTTGGAAACGGGAGAATGCCAGAACTTCAGCGCCTGCAGCTTTTACCAGTTTGCCAACGGTTTGGTCCGGATCTTTAACGAACTCTTGGTCAACCAGGCATACTTCTTTGTAGTATTTGTTGATACGGCCCATAACCATCTTCTCGATGATTTTTTCCGGTTTGCCTTCGTTTTTAGCTTGCTCGGACAGAACTTCTTTCTCGTGTTCCAGCTCAGCAGCCGGTACTTGAGAGCGTTCCAGATAGCTCGGGTTAGCAGCAGCAACATGCATTGCAACGTCTTTACCCAGTTCAGCATTGCCGCCTTTTAATTCAACAAGAACGCCGATTTTGCCGCCGCCATGGATGTAAGCAGCAACAACGCCTTCCGGAGCTTCGTACAGAGCGAAACGACGAACGGAAATCTTTTCGCCGATTTTAGCAACGCTAGCGGTTACCAGAGCTTCAACGGTTTGGCCGTCCAGCTCGGAAGCCAGCAGAGCTTCTACGTCAGCCGGTTTGGTAGCTACGATATGAGCAGCAATTTTTTTAACGAGTTCTTTGAAGCCGTCGGTTTTAGCCACAAAGTCGGTTTCGCAGTTAACTTCTACGATTGCACCGATCTTGCCGTCAGCGCTAACGAAAGAGCCAACAACGCCTTCAGCAGCGATACGGCCGGCTTTTTTAGCAGCAGCAGCCAAACCTTTTTCACGCAGGAAGTCGATTGCTTTGTCCATATCGCCTTCTACAGCGGTCAGTGCTTTTTTGCAGTCCATCATGCCAGCGCCAGTACGCTCGCGCAGTTCTTTAACTAATGCAGCAGTAATTTGAGCCATCAGTTATTCCTCCTCAAAATGTAATATATTAACGTTAGGATTATTCAGCTTCTTCGGTTGCCGGAGCTTCTTCAGCAGCAGCTTCTTCGGTTTGCATACCTTGACGGCCTTCCAGAACAGCGTCAGCCATTTTAGCAGTCAGCAGTTTTACAGCGCGGATAGCGTCGTCGTTTGCAGGGATTACATGATCGATTTCGTCCGGATCGCAGTTGGTGTCAACGGTTGCAACGATAGGAATGTTCAGTTTGTGAGCTTCCAGAACAGCGATGTGCTCTTTGCGGGGGTCAACGATGAACATAGCGCCCGGCAGTTTTTTCATGTCTTTGATACCGCCCAAGTATTTGGTCAGTTTTTCCATTTCATGTTTCAGGCTGATAACTTCTTTCTTCGGCAGCAGGTCGAAGGTGCCGTCAGCTTCCATAGCTTCCAGTTTGCGCAGACGTGCAATACGGGTTTGGATGGTTTTGAAGTTGGTCAGCATGCCGCCCAGCCAACGCTCGTTAACGAAGAACATGTTGCAGCGGGTAGCTTCTTCTTTCATAGCTTCTTGAGCTTGTTTTTTGGTACCAACGAACAGAATGTTTTCGCCAGCAGCAGCAACCTCACGGATGAAGTTGTAAGCTTCGTCAACCTTTTTTACGGTTTTTTGCAGGTCGATGATGTAGATACCGTTACGCTCGGTGAAGATGTACGGAGCCATTTTAGGGTTCCAACGACGGGTTTGGTGACCAAAGTGTACACCAGCTTCAAGTAATTGTTTCATAGAGATAATAGCCATTTTTTGTTTCCTCCTGTTTTTTCCTCCGCAGGAATGGGTTATAATTCTTCTCTACACGGCAAAACGTAGCAACAGATGAATTTTCCTGCGTGTGTTATTTTTACACCAAAATATTTTACCATAAATTCCGCAAGCAGGCAAGAGATTTTTACTGCTTGCGGAGGGTAAATGTTAAATTTTTTACATTATAATGCTGTGCTTACAGAATATACCCCAGATATGCCGCATAGCACATCAGCATCAGCGCCCCGGCCCAGCGTTGCAGGCGCTGAGTACGCAACACGCACAGCCACAGAAGCACTGCCGCACCAAGCGCTACATAGGTATCAAAGTTGAAGGCAGATGCGAAGGGAATGTCGATGATAAGCGAGGATAAGCCTACTACGAAAAGGATATTGAAAATGTTGCTGCCGACGATATTACCGATGGCAATATCCGCGTTACCGCGGCGTGCCGCCGCTACAGAGGTGAACAGCTCCGGCAGCGAGGTGCCCAAGGCCACAATCGTCAGGCCGATAAAACGCTCGCTAAGTCCAGCATAGGTTGCAATAGAGGTTGCTGCGCCAACGGTAACATTACTGCCGGCAATAATCAGCGCCAAGCCGCCAACTGCACCCAAAAGGCAGCGTCCCAGCGGTAAACCGGGCTCTTCCAGATCACTGTCGACATTGCTCTTCATCGCCATGGTGTACAGATACATCATATATGCGGCAAAGGCTACCATGAGCACGCCGCCGTCCGCCAGACTGATACTGCTGTCGCGTCCCTGATAAAACAGCAGTGCGGTAACACCAATCATGAAGGGGATTTCGATGCGTACGGTAGAACGCGCTACCGCAATCGGTACGATAGAAGCCGCAAGGCCTAAAATAACAAGTATGTTAAGAATATTACTGCCTACGATATTACCGATGGTAATATCCGCATTACCCTTAACCGCCGCCGCGATACTTACCGCTGCCTCCGGTGCGCTGGTGCCCATCGCCACGATAGTAAGGCCGATTACCAGCTGCGGAATGCCAAAGCGCATGGCAATACCTGCCGCGCCCTCGACAAACCAATCCGCACCCTTACCGAGCATCACAAAGCCTAAAGCCAATAAAACAAACTGTAAAGCTATTTCCATTTTCTTCCTCCTTGATTTGCAGCCGTCCCTAAAAACAAAAAAGCGAGACATTGCTGCAATAAAATTACAACAAAGTCTCGCTACTTAGTCACAAAGCCGGATTGCCAAAGCAATCGTACTGACGACAGAGTGAACACGCCATGCGTGCAAGCTACTCCCTTTATATGCTTAGTTTAGCTAAACGCAGGGAGTTTGTCAAGTAAAATTTAGCTTCTTTTGAACAGCTTGCCGAAAAGCGGCGAAAGCAGTGATAAAAGTGCTGCCACCAGGAAGAACAGGCACAGCGGACGCTGGAAGAAAATAGCAAAGCTGCCGTCGCTCATAATCAGCGAGCCGACAAAGTTCTGCTCTGCCATACCGCCTAAGATAATGCCGATGATAATCGCCGACATGGAAAAGCCCAGCTTATTCATAAAGTAACCTAAGAAACCGCTTGCTACCATCAGATAAACATCGTTCAGGGAATTATTGTAGGAATAAGTGCCCACGAAGGTCATCATCACGATAATCGGCAGCAGAATGTGTACAGGCACGTTAACAACCTTCATAAAAAGTCTGATTAACGAAAAGCCCATAATACCCATAATCACGTTAGCTAAGAGCAGACCGATGAAGATAGCGTAAACATCAGGTGCCTTCTCCACAAAAAGCAAGGGACCGGGCTGCAGGCCCTGAACCATCAGCGCGCCCATCATAATTGCCGTTGCGCCGTCGCCGGGGATACCCAGCGTCAGCACAGGGATGAAGGCACCGCCTGATACAGCGTTGTTGCCTGCCTCGGAGGCTACAATGCCCTCGGGCTCACCGTTGCCGAAGTTCTTGCTGTGCTTAGACCAGCGTTTAGCCTGATCATAAGAAACAAAGGAAGCAATATCGCCGCCGGTACCGGGCACACAGCCGATGAAGGTACCGATGAAGGAGGAACGCAAAAGCGTGCTGAACACCCTCTTGATATCGTCAAACGAAGGCAGCAGACGGTCCAGCATCATGTGCTGCTCCTTGCGTTCATTATGATAATAATCCTCAATACTGCTCAACACCTGCGCAAAGGCGAACACACCGATCAGCACAGGGATAAAGGATACACCGCCCATAAAATAGTTGGAGTCCAAAGTAAAGCGGATTGCACCGCTCATACCGTCAATGCCGACGGTCGCCAGGAACAGACCGATAAGACCGCCCATAATACCCTTGATAACACTGCCGGAGGAAACACTCGTAATAATGCTGAGGCCGAAAATAGCCAGAGCAAAATATTCCGGCTTGGAAAACTGCAGTGCAACCTTCGCCAGCTGCGGTGCCAGCAAAATCAGGCAGATAGTACTGAAAATACCGCCGAAGGTGCTGGCCAAGGTGGAAAGACCGAGAGCACGTCCGGGCTGCCCCAGCTTTGTCGCCATCGGATAACCGTCCAGAGTAGTCGCTACGGAAGCAGGCGTACCCGGAGTCTTCAGCAGGATTGCCGAAATACTGCCGCCGTAAATCGCACCGCAGTAAATTCCCAGCAGCATCAGAATGCCGCCGATACCGTGGAACGTAAATGCCAGCGGAAACAGCAGCGCCAAACCCATGTTAACGCTCAGGCCCGGCATACAGCCGAAGGCAATGCCCACCAGCACGCCGAAGAAAAGTCCCAGCAGATTCATGGGGACGAAAATCATATTTAATGCGCTCATTATATCAACCATCAGTATGACCCCCTACTCCATGAAAACAGATTGCGGCATCTGCGTATGCAGCAGCATGCCGAAAACAAGATAAATAAACAGCAGACTAAGCACCGTTGTCAGGCCGATTACCTTATAATTGCGATAATCCATAAGACGCATAACAGCCGGAATCATAAGTGCCGCTGCCGGATAAAAGCCGAGAATGCTGATAAGCACGCAGAACACAACAACAAGTCCCATCATTAAATAAACGCGCTTGTTGCCTGTCGAAGAAAGCTGCACCTTCACGCCATGTAAATCAGTTTTATTGATAAAGGTATAAAGCAGCAGCAAAACCGAAACAGCGCCCAGCACCGCCCCCAGCGTAAAAGGCCAGAAGCCGGGACCGGGGCCGTTCTCCGTAAACTCCAGCGGAAAGGCTGCAGCCGCCTGCATAATCAGACCGCCGATAACAGCGCCCAGCACGCCCACTATATAATTACATACTGCCATATTATTCATATAAATCATCCTTAAACAACTCCGCCATCAAAATTGACGTCAATTCGATGCCAGACTAAATTGAGTAACCGAAACTTTATTGCAAAGTTAAGAGCAAACTAAAATGGATAAATGAACTCTTATTGCAAAGCTAAGAGCAAACTACATTGAGTAACTTAACTCTTAACATAACGTTAAAAGCAAACTAAATTGAGTAATTAAATTCTCATGCAGAGAAATAATAATTGCAGCGAGTAAGTGTTTGGAACCACCGAAGGGCCGAAACTGTCTGAGCGCTATGCAAGCTAATATTGTATAATTTTTTAGCTTAGCGCGAGTTTTTCGGCACTTCGTCTTGGTTCCACACGAAACGAGCGCCCGCAATTCTTTTGAACGGAATGAGATTTAATTACGAATCTTTAACTTTATTACGCCTCTTTGGGGCCCACACGCTTAGCCGCCGCCATAATCGCCAGACGACCATGCTCAAAAGTCAAACCGCCCTGGAAGAAAACATTAAACGGCTCACGGCACGGACCATCGGCACTCAGCTCAATAGAAGCGCCCTGTACAAAAGTACCCGCAGCCATAATAATCTCATCCTGATAACCCGGCAGCGGACTCGGAACCGGCTCAACGTGCGCATCAACAGGAGAATTGCCCTGAATAGCAACGCAGAAATCGCACAGACGCTGCTTGCTCTCCAAGGTAATAGCCTGAATAATATCGCTGCGGCGTTCCTCCGGCAGCGGCTTAACATCATAGCCCAGGCCCTTGAAAACAGCAGCCGCAAAAATAGCAGTCTTAACAGCCTGCACCACAATATGCGGAGCCAAGAAAAGTCCCTGATAGAACTCACGCGCGGTATCGCCCAGAGTTGCGCCCATCTCGCCGCCCAGACCGGGAGCAGTAAGACGGTAGGAAGCATTCTCTACCAAATCCGCACGGCCGACAATATAACCGCCGGTAGGAGCCAAGCCGCCGCCCAGATTCTTAATCAGAGAGCCTGCCATCAGATCAGCGCCAACCTCGGTAGGCTCCTGCTTCTCGATAAACTCGCCGTAGCAGTTATCAACAAAGCAGATAACATTCGGGTTAGCTTCCTTAGCAGCACTGCAGATACGGCCGATTTCAGCAACGTCAATAGTCTTACGTTCGCTGCTGTAGCCGCAGGAGCGCTGAATATGAATCATCGTAGTCTTGGAGGTAACAGCGTTTTTTACAGCCTCCAAATCAACATGGTCGCCCTTCATCGGCAGCTCCTTATAGGTTACGCCCAGGTCAACCAAGGAGCCGGGAGTTTTAACCGGAGAGCCGATAATAGTCTGCATAGTGTCATAAGGAGCACCGGTTACGGCAATCAGCTCATCGCCTGCGCGCAGGTTGCCCAACAAAGCAACTGCCAGCGCATGAGTACCGCTGACGAACTGAGAACGCACCAATGCAGCCTCGGTTTTGAACAGCTCTGCGTAAATCAGATCCAGAGTATCGCGGCCCACATCACTGTAGCCGTAGCCTGTAGTAGGCTTCAAGTAATAGTCGGAAACCATGTTATTACGGAAAGCCGCAATAACCTTTTCAGTATTGTACAAAGCTGCTGCTTCCAGCTCTGCGGTATGTTTAGCAACCTCAGCTAAGGCTGCCTGCTCTAATGCATTGTAATCAACCAAAATTCTCACCTGATATTTTTATATTTTTCGGCATAAGCCAATTAATCCTAAGCCTTGGCATCTGCAGCAAGATACTTGGCAAACTGCTGTACCTGCTCCGCGTCCAGAAGCACCTTCAGCAGTGTGCCCTCCGCCAGATATTCCTGCTCCAGTACAGTGCCTGCATCATGCAAGCGTCCTACCGCAGCGGAATCGCTGTAAGGCACGAGGAAGCTCTCCTCTACCGCCTTCAGCTTCAGGTTCTCCGCAATCAGCGCCAGCAGGCCGTCAAGATTATAACGTGCCTTGGCGGAAATGCAGATGCTGTTTTCTTCCTTACTCAAACGCTCTGCCAGACCGGAATCCGGCGGCAGCTTATCAATTTTGTTATAAACCGTGATAATTGTCTTATCCTTGGCACCCAGCTCATCCAGAACCTGATAAACAGCAGCAGCCTGCTCCTTATACAGCTCGTGGCTGACATCAATAACGTGCAGCAGCACGTCGGACTGCACAACCTCCTCCAGCGTAGACTGGAAGGCTGCAACCAGCTGATGCGGCAAGCGTTGGATAAAGCCGACAGTATCGGTCAAAATGGCCTGCTGCTTATTCGGCAGATCTAACTGGCGCGTAGTCGGGTCCAGCGTTGCGAAAAGCTGGTCCTGCGCGTAGATATCCGAATTAGTCAGCGTATTCAAAAGCGTGGATTTGCCGGCGTTGGTGTAGCCCACAAGGCTTACCGTAGGCACACTCGCCTTCGCGCGTCCTGCTCGGTGCAGAGTGCGCACACTCTTAACCTTGCCGATGCATTCCTTAATATAAGCAATGCGGTCACGGATGCGACGGCGGTCAACCTCCAGCTTAGTTTCGCCGGGACCGCGGGTACCGATGCCGCCGCCAAGACGCGACAGCGCCAGGCCCTTGCCCATAATACGCGGCAGCGTATATTGCAGCTGCGCCAGCTCAACCTGCAGCTTACCTTCATTAGTATGCGCACGTTGGGCGAAAATATCAAGGATAAGCGCCGTGCGGTCAAGCACACGCACACCCATTGACTGCTCAATATTACGCTGCTGTGCCGGCGAAAGCTCATCGTCAAAAATGCACAGGTCTACGTTCTCCTGCTGCACATAAAGCGCCAGCTCCTGCACCTTGCCGCGGCCGATAAAGAACGCCGGGTCCGGCTTGGGGCGCTTCTGCAGGAATCTTGCCACAACCTCCGCACCGGCAGTATCTGCCAGCTGCTTCAGCTCCTCCAAAGAATCCTCAGCCGTCCAGCCGCTGCTGTTGGGAGCACCATATTCCATGCCCACGATAATCGCACGCTCGGTTCCCTGCGCCAGGCTTGCACTGCCCGTCTGCTTATCAAGGATGCGCTCCACCATCGCCGCCAGATTCGGGAAGAACACTCCCTCCGCCTCCTGCAGCGTCAGCGGTCCGTAGCATTCCACCTGATATTGCTCGTTATCGTCAATACCGGTAATCATGCCGAAGCTCATCTGCGACTGGCTGATATCAGGCGAAGTAACGCCGACAGCAATCATCGCATCAAAACGGTTATTCTTCAGCACGGAAATATCCACACCGCTGAGCAGCGGATTGCCGTTGGGATGAGTATGCACACAGCGCACACCGCTCAAACGGCTGGCACCGCGTCTGCCCTCAACCGGAGGCAGCTCCACACTCTGATCATTGCCCACCGATACGGCAAGCACCTGACCGTTGCGCGCAACGTAAACGCTCACCTCGCGGTTAATAAAATCAGTAACATCCGCCATACGCAAAGCCAGCTCGCTAGTCAGCAGCTGACCGCCCTCCAGACGGATATCATAAAACGTTTTTAATTCTTCAATAACGGAATTACGGATACCCTTCAGGTTGCCGTAAATTTCATTCGCCATGGGTATTCACCTCCAATTGGGGGGTAACTTAGCAATTTGCTTATTGAAAGGCTCCCCTTGGGGAGTAGCTTAGCTGCACTAGTCAACAAATTTTAGACACAAATCATAAAAAAATATACAACAAAAAAT
>ERZ779850.383-NODE-383-length-56188-cov-3.759963_pt1 | contig 56188 bp, 43 predicted proteins | sample MGYA00511249_ERZ779850 | MGnify/ENA primary metagenome ERZ779850 (study PRJEB29588, sample SAMEA2162475) | human gut metagenome | biome: human gut; feature: human-associated habitat; material: faeces | place: Denmark | collected 2008/2010 ...
AGCCTCTTCTTCGAGCTTGGCAAGACGCTTGGCGTCCCAGAGCTCGAAGTGTTCGCCCATGCCGACAAGGGCCACTTCCTTTTCGAGACCTGCGAGAGTACGCAGGTCAGCAGGAATCAGCACGCGGCCAGCCTTGTCAACCGTGAGATCAACGGCGCTGCCGAGCACGATGCGCTGCAAAAAGCGTGCGCTGTAAGGAAGCGCGGCAATGGCTTCACGCTTCTTTTCCCAGCGATTGCGGGGGTAAATCAACAGGCACCCGTCGGGGTGGCGCGTGACGGTCACTTCAAGCGCGCACGACAACGCAAGAGCCTCGCGGTGACGACTCGGCATCGTCATGCGACCCTTGGCATCGAGCGACAATAATGAAGTCCCCTGAAACACGGCACAAACCTGTACAAAAACGCACGGAAATCGTGCGTGACGAAGCCGCTTCGGACAAAACTTCAAGAGAATCAAGCACTTGAAGAACCCCGCGGCCGATAGCGAGAAAAATCCCCACTTTTTCCCACTCTTTTACACCAACACTCTACCACAACGGCGCCGTTTTCGAGGTTTCTTCGTCGCTCAAAATCTCGTCAAAGCCTTGTTTTCGCTTTTGTTTTTCACCTTTGAAAGTCAGCGCACCTCAGAAAAGATCGGCCGCGCGCACGTTTTTCAAATACCGCCGAACGGACAGGGTCTCCGGGTAAATGGCGTTCACATCCTCCCAAAAGGCTTTGGAGTGATCAAAATGCCGCAGATGAACAAGCTCGTGCACGATGATGTAGTCAAAAACAGCGGGCGGCAGACAGATCAAGCGCCAGGAGAGTCGAACCGATCCGTTTCGAGAGCAGCTTCCCCAAAGCGTCTTAGCGTTGCTTGCCGACACCTTCTTGGGCTGCAGGCCGGTTTTGTTCACCCAGTAGGAAACGCGCTCGGCCATGCGCTCCGCAAAGCGCGCCTTGAGCCACTTCTGCACAATGGCTGAAACGTCCTCGCGTCTTGCAGTTGCAGCAAGCTTGACGCAAAGCTCCTTGGCATCTTCAGAAATTCGCGTGCGGTCAATGTTGGGATCACATCGCAAAGTGAGCACATTTCCTTCATAAGCAACGCGCCCTCCGTCGCAAAGCAGTGCGCTCATGGGGTTTGCCTTGCGACGGTTTTCGAGCATGATTTTTTGCAGATGCATCCAGGTCGCGACTTTCTCGAGATTGGCTTCGATAAAGCGAGTAAGTTCACTCTGGCTTACGCGAGTCGGACAAGAAACGCGCACGCGCCCCTCGCGCACCGAGACTCGAAGGTACTTGAAGCGCCCGCGCACCACATTGCCCCAACAGCTGCGGCGTGCAAATTCCAGCAATTCTGCGCGGCGCTCAAGTCGGTCAGAGGGCTGCATTTCGATTACTTGCCGGATTCGGCTTCAAAGCGCTCGATTTCGGCTTCAATCCAGTTGCGCACTTCTTCGTTGAGTTCGTGCGCGGTCTTGCCTTCAGTCGCGATGACGGGTCCGACGCTTACCGTAATCAGTCCCGGATGCTTTGCCACGCTGTTACGCGGCCAGCAGCGGCCGGAATTGAGCGCAATGGGAACCACGGAAGCACCCACGGAAATCGCAAAGCGCGCGCCGCCCGTTTTGTAGACCGTGTTTTTGTCGCCGGGCTTGGTACGCGTGCCCTCAGGAAAAAGAAGCACCCACCAGCCGCGTTTGACGAAAGCGCGACCGCGCTCCAAAAAAAGCTGATAGGCACTGCGCCCTTCCTTGCGGTCAATGGCGATCATGCGCATGCTCTTTAAGGCCCAGCCGAAGAACGGAATCATGTGCAGGCTCTTTTTGTACACAAAGCCCGCGGGATTACCGAGGATCAACGGCAAAAAGAGCGTTTCCCAGGCCGACTGGTGTTTGCTCAGTACCACCACGGGCACTTCGGACGACTTGGGAAGGTTTTCCAAACCGATGACACGGTATTGAACGCCGCAGATCGCACGCAGCGAATTGACCATCAGGCGGCACCACACCAAGGCCACTTTGTTGTAGCGAAATTCTGCGCTCGCAAAGGGCCACAGCAGCAACACGGTCGTGGCCGCCGGAATCAGCGTGATGGAAAACCAAAGATAAAAAATCCAGCCGCGAAGCGTATGCATAACGTTTATTTCCGTTTTCTTCGTTTTTTGCTTCAAATGAGTGGGGACGTTACCGGGCGCCTTGATGACAAAACCGGCAGCACCTTCCGCAAAGAAGGCTCTCTGCCGGTTTTGTTCGCTCTAGGACTCAGAGCCTCGTCAGATGGCCAGACGCGAGAGTTCGGCCACGCGGTTCATGAGCGAATAGAGGCGCTTTAGAAGTGCCAGGCGGTTGAGACGCAGCTTTTCGTCTTCGCTGTTGACCATCACGTCAGCAAAGAAGGCGTCGACGGGGTCCTTCAAAGGCGTGAGCGTTGCGAGCATGCCTTCGTATTCGCCCTTGTCGTAGAAGAGCTTGGCGATGGGCTCGTGATCGCCCAAAACATCGTGCAGGCGCTTTTCAGCCTCTTCAACCAGCAGTTCCTTATCCACCTCACCGGTTTGGACATCAGCCGACTTCTTGAGGATGTTGGCGATGCGCTTGTTGGCGGCGGCAAGACTTGCGGATTCCGGCAGCTGCATGAACTTGTGCACGGCGGCAAGCTTCTTGGGCGTCTGAGCCAGATCGGTGTCGTGCTTGGCAAGCACCGCATCGACTTCCTGAGCCGTATAGCCGGCTTCGCGCATCATCACGCGCAGACGATCGAAGAAGAAGTGTGTCAGAGATTCGGAGGCGTCCGTCACGCCCTCGACCTTCGTTTCGACCGCGAAGGCGATTGCAACAAGTTCGTCGAGCTTCACCGTGAGGTTCTTTTCGATCAGCATGCGCAACACGCCCAAAGCGTGACGGCGCAGCGCGAACGGATCCTTGTCGCCGGTGGGCATCTGACCGATGCCGAACATACCGGCCAAGGTTTCAAGCTTGTCGGCAATGGCAAGAGCCGTCGCTACGGGGCCATCGGGGAGCACGTCGCCCGCAAAGCGCGGCAGATAGTGCTGAGAAACAGCCTGCGCCACTTCTTCCGCTTCGCCGTCGTGACGGGCATAGTATTCGCCCATGATGCCCTGCAGTTCGGGGAATTCGCCCACCATCAGAGTACGAAGGTCAGCCTTGGCAAGTTCCGCAGCGCGTTCGGCCTTGACGGGATCGGCACCGATCTTTTCGGCCACGGCGTGCGCAATGGCCTTGACGCGCAGCATGCGTTCGCCCTGGCTGCCGAGCTTGTTGTGGTACACGACGTGAGACAGACCGGGAACGCGGCTTTCGAGCGTCGTCTGGCAGTCCTGCTTATAGAAGAATTCGGCATCAGCCAAACGAGCGCGCACCACGCGAGCGTTGCCGGCGACGATTTCCTTGCCGCCGTCGGTCGCATGAATGTGCGAAACCAGGCAGAAGCGGTTCATGAGCTTGCCCTGAGCATCACGCATCGGGAAGTACTTCTGATTGGTCTGCATCGTCAGAATCAAGCATTCTTCCGGAACAGCCAGGAACTTTTCTTCGAATTCGGAAACGTAGATCACAGGCCATTCGGTAAGCGAATTGGCCTCATCAATCAGATCTTCGGGCGCGATGAGCGTGCCGCCGGCTTTTTCTGCGGCTTCGTGCAGCAGTTTGACGAGCATTTCGCGGCGTGCGGCATAGTCGGCCATCACGTGGCCCTTTTCGCGCATCGTCTCTTCGTAGGCGTCGGCCGAAGCGATGTCGATTTCGCCCGCGCTTTCAAAGCGGTGGCCCATCGTGGTGCGACCGGCCTTAAGACCGAACATTTCAACGTCCACGATGTCTTCACCATAGAGCGCCACCAAATGCTTGACGGGACGCACGAACTGAACCGTCGTCACGCCATCGGCGAGCTGATAGTTCATCACCTTCGGGATCGGCAAGGCCTTGACGGCGTCTTCAAGGGCCTTCTGTAAGGCGTCCTTGACGGCCACACCGGCACGAATGCCCGTGTACACCAGCTGTTCGTTCTTGCCGTCGTTGACGCGCTTGAGTTCAGAAACGTCCGCCGTGATGCCCAAGGCGGCCATCTTCTTTGTCAGAGCGGCCGTGGGCTTGCCTTCGGCGTCCAGCCCCACGCGCACCGGCACGAGACGCTGTTCGAATTCCTTGTCCGGGCTCTTTTCGAGCACTTCGGTAATCAAAACGCCCATGCGGCGAGGTGCGCCGTAGGCCTTGACCGTACTTGCTTCAGTGAGCATCGACTGCGCGGCAAGCGACTTGTGTACTCCGGCGGCGAAGGCTTCGGACAACTTTTTGAGAGCCTTCGGCGGGAGCTCTTCGGTCTGCAGTTCAACAAATAAGCTCTTCATTTTTTATCTTCTCTCGCGACAAACTGGTAAATGACTTATGCCTTGAGCATCGGAAAGCCCAGGCGTTCGCGCGAGTCGTAGTAGCTCTGCGCCACAGCGCGACTGAAGTTGCGAATACGGGCAATGTAGGCGGCGCGTTCGGTCACCGAAATGGCGCCGCGTGCGTCCAGAAGGTTAAATGTGTGACCGGCCTTGAGAACCATTTCATAAGCAGGAAGTGCCAATTCAAGTTCCATCAGGCGCTTGGCTTCGCTCTCGAAGTAGTCGAACTGCTTGAAGAGCTTTTCCGGGTCGCTCGCTTCGAAGTTGTATTTGCTCTGTTCGACTTCGTTCTGGTGGAACACGTCGCCGTATGTGAGCGTGTGTTCCTGACCGAGACCGTCCTTCCACTTGGTATAGACCAGGTCAAAAACGTTGTCGCAGTTTTGCAGATACATCGTGAGGCGTTCCAGACCATAGGTGATTTCACCCGTGATCGGCTTGCATTCCAGACCGCCCACCTGCTGGAAGTACGTGAACTGCGTAACTTCCATGCCGTTCATCCAGATTTCCCAACCCAGGCCCCAGGCGCCGAGCGTCGGGTTTTCCCAGTTGTCTTCCACGAAGCGGATGTCGTTCACCGAAGTGTCGATACCCAACGCGCGAAGGCTGCCCAGATACAGGTCAACGATGTTGACGGGAGAGGGCTTGAGCACAACCTGATACTGATGGTGCTGATGCAGGCGGTTGGGGTTTTCGCCGTAGCGGGCATCCTTCGGGCGACGGGACGGCTGTACATAGGCGGCACGCCACGGTTCGGGGCCGAGTGCACGTAGGAACGTGGCCGTGTGCGAGGTACCAGCCCCGACTTCGATGTCAATCGGCTGCAACAGGGCACAGCCTTGTTTGTTCCAATACTCCTGCAGACGCAGGATCACTTCCTGAAAGGTAATCATGGTTCTAAAAAGTTGAAGCGCCCGGTCTCGACATGAGAACGCGAAGACGCGTCTGGACAAAAGAATTAGGTGATTTTAGTCGATTGGGGGAAAGGATGCTTTTGTCGGACTCAAAGGAAGCCTACAAATTTGCGCCCTTTGATTGAACGTTTCGTAATAATCGCTCGAGAGCTTGAAGCCCGTCAACATTGCGCTCCAGTCAAGCTCTCAGCTGAAGTCACTCCCAAAGGTTCTCCGACAAAAGCTCGCTTACATTTTCTAGCGGAGCAGTCCGTAAAAGTCTTTACCGATGCCACCTATTTGTTTCTTGCTGCCCAGGAGCGGATCCTATATTCAACGATTGCTCTCTGGGCTCTGGCGGCTTTCCCCTTCTGCACCATGGTCTCACTACACTCTGTTGATTCCAGCAGATCCTCTCGCCAACGGTAGCAACTGAGTTTTTCGCCGCCGTCCAGAGACACAGCACCCCAACTACCGATAGCCCATCCATATTTGCCCATCCCTGCATAGGCGCTTGCGACATCAAATGTCTCGCTTGAAAACAAATTACGGCCTTCGTAGTTCTGAGCCTGTTTCCCGAACGCTAGTCCCTCCAGAGTGGGGAAAATGTCTCTGTGACTTACCCACCGATTCGTGTCAACAACGTTATCTTCTCCGGCGATTTGTTTCAGAGACTCCGGAAGCCAGAAGATAATCGGCACACCGTTTGCGTGGTGCCAATATCCCTGAGACTTATAGCGAAGTCGCGCATTGTGGTCACCCGTCGCAACGATGATCGACTCGCGTGCACCGGTATCCTTCCGAACTTCTCTGACAAACTTTCCTAAGGAATCGCTGGCGTATTGATAAGTCTTTGCCATGCTCTCCAGAAGTTCTTTTCTGTCATCCTCGACAAAATGCGGGTAGACCACCTCTTCGATGGAGTCAAGTTCAACGTCGCTTGGCACTTCATGCGGCGGATGGTTCGTGACAGACAACAGAACGAGCAACACGGGCTGCTGTTTGTCGTTATTCTCCTTGAGAATCTCAGCTGCCGCTTTGAACATCCAGGCGTCACCCAGCCCCCAAGTACTGATCTTTACCTGCGGATACCTCTTCTGGATAGCGTTGGCACCAATAATTTCATCAAAACCTTGCAACGGAAAATTCACATCAACCTGACGCCAAGATTCGTTGCCAGCCGAAAGAAAGACTGTCTTATAGCCCTCTTTCTTGAAATCGTTGACTTTTGAAAAATCAAACGTCTTTCGCCCGTATCGACTCTGCGTTAAGGGTGTCAGAGGGCTGTCGAACAAAATTCCTTCCAAGGAAGGGAATGTCCCCGAGTTCACGCTGATGCCGTTACGAAATACAACCGCATCTGAAAGTTCATCAGCCAACGAACCCAAGGTGTTGCAGCTTTCACTATGTAAGTCAAAGGTGTCACGCCCCATCGACTCCATGATCGCTACAACAACATTTGGCTTTGTCTTCATGGACTGAGCCACTGCAGGCACATCCTTTCGAGCAGTATCCAACACAGCCTGAGCTTCCTCCAGGCTCTTAAATCCCAATGCGGTCAGCGCTACCTTCGGATCGCCTTTCAGTTCCAGAACTTTCTGGCCTTTCCATGCTTCATAAAGCGACGCCAGGCCTCCGGGAACCGTCGCGTTCACAAACGCGTTATTCGTGACGGCGAAATTCTGTTGTCTCAGCGGAAAAGTTCCAAAACTTCCTCGAATCAGGCCGCCGAGCAGTACGGTACCAACCAAGACCGCAACGATGATTTTCGTTTTGCTCTGAGGCGAAGACGGTTCCTCCCCATTGAACACTATTCGCCCCAACGCCAAAGGAACAGCGATCAACACAATCAAACCGGACAGATACTGAAATATCGGCCAATCAGACTGCAATGTTTTCACAATTGCCGTTGTGTCATCTTGGAACAGGCCGAAGACGATCGGACTGATAGGAGTTCGGTAGAAATCGTAGAAACCGAAATTAACGACCGCAACGGTGACGGCGATGGCTGTTGCCAATCCTGCCATCCACACAGCCGGCCGCCAGAACACATAGCGCCACACCGACAAACATAACAGCAACCAGGCAGGAACAGCCAACGTTGCCAACCATTTGGCATCAACTCGCACGCCCATCCAAGCAGCCGGCAGAAATTCAGCAAAAGTGATTTCAGGCGTCTTATAGGTCGCAAAAAACACGACTCTGATCAGACTGAGAATGACCAGAGAGGAAACAAAGAAAACGATAGCTTTGGCTATCCGCTGTTTGAAAGAAAGAGGCATCGGCATAGCTAAAGGAACAAACGGAGTCTCTCTTCGAAGAAATTGATCATGTGAAAATTGAATCTGCAACCATCAGCAGCATTCCATCGCAGACTACAAAAGTCAGAACTTCTAATCTTCCATGTAGGGGGCGCTATCAATGCCCTCTTGCTCGATCCGAATAAGGATCCGCAAAACCCAAAGCTGTCAAGATCTCTCGCTCTCGAGCTTCCATGACTTCTGCCTCTTCATCTGTCTCGTGATCCCAGCCTTGTGCATGCAAGGTTGAATGCACCAGAAGGTGAGCGAGGTGAGATCTGAAAGTTTTGTTCTGTTCCTTTGCTTCGCGCTCCAAGACCGGCGTGCAAATCACGATGTCGGCTTCAGCCGTCGGTTCGTGTTGGTAGTCGAAGGTCAGAACATTCGTTGCGTAGTCTTTGCCACGATAGGTTTTGTTGAGTTCGTGTCCCTCCTCCTGCCCTACGAATCGCACGCAGAACTGTGCCGAGACAGAAAGCGCCGCTTGAACCCACCGCGTCATGTCCGCTCTTGTAGGAAGGCGTTTTGACGTATCGTCCGTTCGCTCGAATTCGATCTCAAGCGTTATTTTTTTCTTTGCCATGTTTCTCTTCCTTCGCAAGACGAACTGACTCTCTACGTTCCTGAGCAGCAGATTCAGCTGCTTTTTCTGCTTTCTCGTATGCCCTCACAATTGCACCAACCAAAGGATGGCGAACGACGTCTTCCGTTGTAAAGCGCACGATGGAAATGCCACGCACATCTTCAAGCACATTGCAAGCGTGTGCGAGACCACTTTTTACTCCTTTAGGCAAGTCCACCTGTGTCGCATCCCCCGTGATCACGGCGCGGGTTCCAAAGCCGATACGCGTCAGGAACATCTTCATCTGCTCGGGCGTTGTGTTTTGCGCTTCATCCAAAATCACAAACGCGTTGTTGAGCGTACGCCCGCGCATGAAGGCAAGCGGCGCAATCTCAATGATCTGTTTTTCAATCAGCCGTTGCGTCTTTTCAAACCCGAAGAGATCAAATAGTGCGTCATAAAGCGGGCGCAAATACGGATCCACTTTCTGCACCAGATCTCCGGGTAAGAAACCAAGGCGCTCTCCTGCTTCAATAGCAGGACGCGTAAGGATGATGCGCTCGACCGCGTCACGCTCGTAGGCGTCTACTGCAGCTGCGACAGCCAGATATGTTTTCCCGGTGCCAGCAGGTCCGACCCCGAAGACCACATCGGTCTGCATGATGGCCCGCAAGTACTTTTTCTGGTTGGGAGTGCGCGGCTGGAGACCTGCTCGACGAGTTTTGAGCATGAACGCTTCATCGTCATCAATGCTCGAACCTGTCTGCTCACTAAGCACAGCCATCTGAACGTCGTTAACGGAAATCTCTTCGCCAGCATGCACACGAGCTGCACAGGACTGCAAAACGGCAAAAGCCTTTGGCGCCTCCGCTCCGGCAATGCGGAAGTTATTTCCTCGGCGCGAGATTTTGGCATCAAACGCCGTTTCAATCTGGCGAAGATTTTCGTCAAGAGGCCCGACAAGCACGGCGAGTTCACCTGCAGTCGCCTCAAAAACGTAGACAAAATCCTTTAAGTCTTTTTTCATGCTTCTTTCTGACTTTAGGCCAACTCACCGCCCAACGTATGAGGATAGACCTCAGTGATACGGATATTTGCCATCTGACCGATGAGCGACTCGTCACCCTTGAAGTTCACCACACGATTGTTGTCAGTACGAGCCGACAAGAGTCCTTCACCTTTCCTGGCCTTGCCGAACACCAGGCAGCGCTCAACTCGGCCGAGCATGGATTGAGAGATTTCCGTAGCCTTAGCATCAATCACAGCCTGGAGATGCTGCAGGCGCTTGAGTTTGACGTCTTGCGGCGTGTCATCTTTATAAGATGCGGCAGGCGTACCGGGACGTGCGGAATAGACAAATGAGAAGCTTGCGTCAAAGCCGACTTCATTAATCAATCGCATCGTCTCGTTAAAGTCTTCCTCCGTTTCACCCGGGAAGCCCACAATGAAGTCCGTGGCGATACTGATGTCCGGTCGTACGGCACGCAATTTTGCTATTCGCCCAAGGTACCACTCGTGCGTGTACCCGCGCTTCATGGCGCTCAGAATGCGGTCTGAACCGCTTTGCACCGGCAAATGCACATGGTTAGCCAGTTTGGGTAGTCTTCCATAGGCCTCAATCAAGCGATCCGAGAATTCCTTGGGATGACTTGTGGTGTAACGAATGCGCTCAATACCGGGAATTTCGCTCACGTACTCCAGTAGCGCCGCAAAATCCACGGGATTACCGTCCGCACCACGGCCGCAATAAGCATTGACGTTTTGCCCCAGTAACGTAATTTCCTTGACACCCTGGCTAGCCAAATGCGCACACTCCACCAACACATCCATCAGGGGACGACTGATTTCTTCGCCGCGCGTATAGGGTACTACGCAGTAGGAGCAGTACTTGCTGCAGCCTTCCATCACAGAGACAAAGGCTGTTGCTCCGTTTGCTGTCGGAGCCGGCAGGCAATCGAATTTTTCGATTTCAGGAAATTCGATATCTACTTGGGGTTTGCCCGTGCGTTCTCGTTCAGCAAGAAGTTCAGGTAGACGATGCAATGTCTGGGGACCAAAGACCACGTCAACCCAAGGCGAACGTGAAAGGATACGTTTGCCTTCTTGGCTGGCAACACAACCACCCACGGCAATACGCATGGACGGTTTTTCTTTTTTGAGTTCTCTCAGTCTGCCCAGATCCGAGAAGGTCTTTTCCTGAGCTTTTTCTCGGATCGAACAGGTAACGACAACTAACAGATCTGCGTCTTCAGGCTGAGCGGTACGCTCATATCCATGCTCGCGCATCAGATCAATGATGCGAGCGGAGTCATAGTCGTTCATTTGGCAGCCAAAGCTGCGGAGATAGATTTTTTTTGCGTTCACGGTTTATGTCCGGTGGCGATTAAGTTTTTATCTCATTCAAAAATTTGGTCAATCCATGTTGCATATTTGCGAACGTAAGATGACCTTAAATGATCATTATCTTTGAAATTTTTTAAATTACATTTTTCACTTGGGCAAATAAAACTCGCTGTTTCAATATAAATCACATTGCTGTCAAATTTTGATAAAACATATTTATTTCCATTATCCCAATCATCATCTTCAGGTAAAACAACATCATAATTATTTATCAACATCTTTTCTTTGACATTAAATCTACTCTTCAAGTATTTTTCAATATCAAATGCACCACTTTCAGTCCAGGGATTATCCAATATAATATAAACTTTTCTTGATGAATCAATACGAATAAATTCTTCTATAAGTTCAGCATACGCACTTACACCTGCAGACATTAGATTTGAAGAATACCCTCCCCACTTTTGACCGATCACCAGCACTCTTAAATCTTTATTATTCAACAGAGGCCTAAGTATTTCATATGAATTTCTACAGGATTTATTGTCACCAGTTAACCCAATTGATGTTATGCATGCACTTTGAGTTATAAATCCTGCAGTTAAGCCTCGACGATGAGCCTGGTCCACTATTCGGGAATGATACTGTTCCATATGCGAATCCCCCACAAAAACAATAGTAGGCATCTCACCATTGGTCGTCAAAAGATTATCAGAGTAATGACTTTTCTGTAACCCTTTTGGATAAGACCAGTCATCTTTGAAATTCAGTCCGATCGCAGCATTTCTGTCAGGAAAACCTTCTTCATTTCTGATCACCTTTCCTGCAACATAAGCTCCTACCAACAACATTAGAAGCGCAAGAACAATTCCCCCTTTGTTCTTAATTCTCCTTACGGGATTTTCAATATATCTATAAACCAAAAATGCAATTGGGAAAGAAATACCTAATGCAATGAGTAGCTGAAAACAGGAAGGATCATAATAAACTATTCGCAAAAATGTCAGAATTGGCCAATGCCACAAATAAAGAGAGTAGCTAATTAGGCCGATAAAGGTTACCCCCCCCAAGATAGCACCGTTCTGTTAACCACAGAATTCGGAGTCACTAGAATAAGAAACGCACTACCAATTACAGGAAGCAGACTAAAAAAACCAGGTGTAGGCGAGTACCAATCAGTAGGTATAACAAACGCAAGGATCACCAAGAAAATTCCTACGCATGACAAAACACTATTGCACTTCTGACCATATCTCTTTGAGTCAAATTTGATGAAGATTTCTAAATATGCTACACAAATCCCTATCCCAAGTTCCCAAAAACGGGAAAAAGGCAAATAAAATCTTATTGTATGATCCGATATCAATAAGCACAAAGAAAAAGAGGATACAGTAATGACTACAACAAAAACACCCAATCCACGTATTGATTGCTTCCCAATTTTCCAAATTAGAAAACATAAAACAGGAAATACAAGATAGAATTGCTCCTCTATCGACAAACTCCAAATATGCAGTAATGGATTATTTTGCGACAAAATATCAAAATAGTCACTCCCCTTCATTAAGGTAAAATTTTGGTAAAACAAGGCACTATGTGAGATATTCCCACCTATTTTCTCAAATTCAGTTCCTGACGTAAAGAACCACCCCATTCCGCAAACAAAAAACAATACTAATATTAGATTTGGAAAAATCCTCTTGATTCTCTTAGAATAAAAATCTCTAAAGCTAAAATTGTCCGAAACCAAACCACGAAATATGATCCCCGAAATTAGATACCCAGAAATTACAAAAAAGATATCAACGCCATAAAAACCACCAGGCAAAAGATTGGGAAAGGCATGAAAAACCAGAACAGGGACCACAGCCCAAGCACGTAGCCCCGTGATATCCTTTCGCCATATTTTCTTGCCCTCATTCGACATATGCTCGTCCATTCAACATTATCCTATTTACACAATTAATATTGCCATCCCCAAATACGATACATTAAACAATTAGTTCAACATAATCCACAATTAACACTCAACAATATTTACCGCCAAGCCTCCCCGGCTTGTTTCACGGTATTTTGATTGCATGTCTTTGCCTGTTTCAAACATGGTCTGCATGACTGCATCGAGACTTACAAAATGACTACCGTCCCCAGCAAGAGCTAAACGAGCGGCATTAACAGCCTTGACTGCTGCTACGGCATTGCGTTCGATACAGGGAATTTGCACTTGCCCGGCTACGGGGTCACATGTAAGACCCAGACAATGTTCCATGCCAATTTCTGCGGCATTTTCCACTTGTCTCGGATTAGCACCCAATACTGCGGCTAACGCTCCGGCAGCCATTGAGCAGGCAACACCTACTTCACCTTGGCAACCCACTTCGGCACCTGAAATAGAGGCGTTGCTCTTGTAAAGAAGGCCAATGGCGCCTGCAGTGAGCAAAAACTCACGAATGCCTTCAGGATTAGCTCCGGGGATAAACGTGCGGTAATAGCGAAGCACTGCTGGAATCACACCCGCAGCACCGTTGGTAGGACTCGTTACCACGCGTCCTCCGCAAGCGTTTTCTTCTCCGACAGCAAAAGCCCAAGCGTTGATCCAATCCAGAACACTCAAGGGATCGGAAGCTGAGTTGACATGTTTCAACCGTTGCGCCAGATGCTTGGCGCGACGCTTGACGGAAAAAGGTCCGGGCATCGGACCTTCCGTTTCCAGACCTCGGCTGATGCAATCGTTCATAGCATCCCAAACGGCATCAAGCTCCTTGTCGATCTCTTCATCGGTGTAATGCACGCGTTCGTTAGCACGTGCAATCTGAGCAAACGACAGATTGTTTTTTATGGCCAATTCAAGAAGTTCCGTACCGTTGCGATATACGTAAGGTAACGGCTGAGTTTTGCTCTTGGCAACTGCTACAGGTTCATTGGGTACGTCCGGATCGCGTTCGCTTCCGGCCACAATAAAACCGCCGCCCACGGAGTAGTAACGGCGACACAGCAAGCAATTGCCTTGTTCGTCCAGTGCCGCCAAATCCATCGCGTTAGTATGAAATGCGCAAACCTTGTCAGCCGAAAAAATCATGTCTCGGTCAGAATCAAAAGCAATGCTCTTGATTCCTGCAAGATTAAGCACATGATCTTCTTCGGCCTGTCGGGGAATCTCTACAGATTCTTTGCCGGTGACAGTAGCCGGAGCCTTACCTGCCCACCCGAGGATCACAGCCTTGTCAGTAGCGTGACCTCGGCCTGTCGCCCCCAGACTTCCCATCAACTCGCAAACCACACGCTCCGTTTTGAGCAAAAGTTCCTTTTTCTGGAGTTCCTGCACAAACAACAGCGCAGCTCGCATCGGTCCGACGGTGTGGCTCGAGCTTGGACCAACACCAAGCTTGAACATTTCAAAAACGCTGGCAGCCATATTGTTCATCTCGATTAGATCTGCTTGTCCACAACCAATGCTGCTTCACAATGCGTGCGAGGGTCAGTCTTGACATCCACGGGCACACGATCACCAATCTTCACTTCCTGAGGCAAACGCACCAATGCCACCGTAAAGGGCCCTTCGGGAACGCGAGCAATTGACGTGCAGGGATATTGCATACCGTTGAGTACAATGTAGGGAACTTCAACAAGCAGTGCCGGATCGAAAGCGACATCAAAGGCAACCAACTGCATGCGATCATAATTGCCAGCCTTAAAGCGAGCTTCCGTCAATGCTCGGCCAATAAAGATGCGATCCGGATCGTCGAAATTCAGAGCACCTTCAAGACCGGTTTCAAGCGGGCTGGAGCTTTCGTCAAGTTCAAGACCGGCAGCCGGTTCACGAGCAAAGATACGAAGCGCATCCCATCCAGTCTGTTCACCTTTCTTTGCTCCTGCCTTGATGAGGTTCTCACCCAACGCCTTGATGTTGGCTTCGGGACCTATCGCCAAACACATCCATCCCATATCGATGAAGCGAATGCCAAGACTTTCGACCATCTGTCCGGGCTGGAGAGAAATGCCATCAATGGGAAGCTTGCCGACAAAGTAGAAACCTGCAAGCGCTTCAACGCCAACATCAGCTTCAAAGGCAACGCTCACCTGACGAATCCAGGCTTGGAGAGCATCAGTCTCGTCTCCGGCAAGAATGATTTCATAGGTGTCAGTTGAGCGGCGCGCTACCCAGGGCGTGCCCAGCACACCACCGGTTGCATTCATTGCCACCGAACGCTCTATGCCGCTCACAGCAAGCTTTGTGACATCACTCGTCAAAAGTCGAGCCAAAAACTTTTCTGCCCCCTGCACCTTGAGAATCGTCACAGGAGTTTCATTGAAAATCACCAGATCCAAAGCCATTTTTCTATTTTTCGTTAAGTGGTAGTTTTAGCAATCAGTCTTCGCGCACACAGTCGAGCATGTACTTAATCGTGCCGTCCGGCTGCTTGACCTTTACGAGACCGTGAACGTCGCTTTCAAAACCTGGGAAGCGGCGCGTGAAGTCACGCGCAAAGCGCAGATATTCAACGATCTTGGAATTGACGCGTTCGCCAGGCACCAACAGCGGAATTCCCGGAGGATAGGGAGTCAACAGCACAGCAGAGATACGCCCTTCCAGAGAGTCGATGGGCAAACGATCAATTTCACCGTGTGCGAACTTGGCGTAAGCATCGGTTGGACGCATTGCCGGAATCATTTCAGAGGTGTACATCTGCGTCGTCAAACGTGCCACGTCGTAATCGCGATAGACCTCATGCACACTCTGGCAGAGATCACGCAGGCCCATGCCTTCATAATGCGGGAATTCAGAGAGGAAACGCGGCATCACGCGGTAGAGCGGCGAGTTAGCGTCGTATGCGTCCTTGAACTGCTGCAGTTCCGTCACCATCGTGTTCCAACGGCCCTTCGTGATGCCGATCGTGAACATGATGAAGAACGAATAAAGGCCCGTCTTTTCAACAATGATGCCGTGCTCTGCCAGGTACTTCGTCACAACCGCTGCAGGAATACCCGTCTCGGAGAAGTTGCCTTCCACGGACAACCCCGGCGTCACGATCGTTCCCTTGATGGGATCGAGCATATTGAAACCTTCTGCCACCGAACCAAATCCGTGCCAGCTTTCGTTAGCGTGCAGCATCCAGTCTTTCTGGGTGCCGAAACCCTCGCTCGGCAACTTCTCCGGCCCCCACACAGTGAACCACCAGTCGTCGTAGTTTTTACCGACTTCTCGCATCGCGCGACGGAAATAAACAGCTTCAGCAATAGACTCTTCAACGAGAGCCTTGCCCGCACGTCCCTCCATCATGGCGGCAGCTACGTCGCAACTTGCAATGATGGCGTACTGCGGCGACGTTGACGTGTGCATCATGAACGCTTCGTTAAAGCTCGAACGATCAAGCTTCTCCGTTTCGGAATCCTGAATGCAAATTTGACTTGCCTGTGAAATACCGGCCAAGAGCTTGTGCGTAGAGTGGGTCGCAAAAACCATGCTCTTCTTTGTGCGCGGCTTGTTGCGATCAATGGCATGCATGTCGCTGTAGAACGGCGAGAATGCCGCATGCGGCAACCATGCTTCGTCAAAATGAAGAATGTCCACCTTGCCGTCGAGCTTTTCCTTGATCACTTCATCGTTGTAGACGATGCCGTCGTACGTCGACTGAGTGATCGTCATAATGCGCGGCTTAGCATTTTTGTTCTTGATAAGCGGATTCTTGGCAATTTTTTCCTGAATCGTTTCCCAATCGAATTCGGAACGCGGGATCGGTCCGATGATGCCGTAATGGTTGCGCGTAGGCATCAGGAACACGGGAATAGCGCCCGTCAGAGTAATTGCGTGCAGAATCGACTTGTGGCAGTTACGATCCACAATCACGATGTCGCCCGGCGCTACCTTATAGTTCCAGACAATCTTATTTGACGTGGACGTGCCGTTGGTTACAAAGAAGAGGTTGTCACAACCGAAGATGCGAGCCGCATTCTGTTCAGACTTCGCAACTGGCCCGGTATGGTCAAGTAGCTGACCAAGTTCTTCGACGGCGTTGCAAACGTCGGCACGCAGCATGTTCTCACCGAAGAACTGGTGGAACATCTGACCCACAGGACTCTTTAGAAAAGCCACGCCACCCGAATGCCCAGGGCAATGCCAAGAATAGGAACTGTCAGCCGCATAGTGCGTCAACGCTCGGAAGAACGGCGGCGGCAGACTTTCAAGATATTGACGAGCTTCACGAACGATGTAACGCGCCACAAACTCAGGCGTGTCTTCGAACATATGAATAAAGCCGTGCAGTTCACGCAACACATCGTTTGGGATCGAAGGCGCAGTCTTCGTTTCACCGTACAAGAAAATCGGAACGTCCGGATTCGAGCTTCTGACTTGATGCACAAAAGCTCGCAATTCTGCAATGGCTTCGTTTTCTTCACCGGTGTCGGAAAAATCGTCGTCGTCAAGACTCACGATAAAGGCTGAGGTACGGCTTGCCTGACGCGCAAGACTCGAGAGATCAGAAAAAGTCGTAACGGCACTGACCTCTTGCCCTTGCGCTTCGATGGCTTGTGCAAGGTCGCGGATGCCAAGACCGGAAACGTTTTCCGAATGGTAATCCTCGTCAATGATGACGATCGGGAAGTGGTATTTCATAGCTGGAAACGCAAAGGAAGAAACCTCCCGCCAAACTCTGGTCTTGGCAAGAGATCACTGTTAATGAAAAAAAATAAGGCGCCATTTGCGAAAAAATGGGAAATTTCGCAAGCAGTGCAAGTATATCGGCATCGCTCTCGTTCTTAAATACAGCTCCCATACGCTCATCCGCTCTTCGCCGCGTCAACGGCTAAAATAAGCCCACTTTCAAAAAGCTCTCAATCGATAGCCACTCTGCCGAATTTCACAGCATGGATTCCTCGTTTATGTCTCACAGTCCCGTTCAGAAAAATATCGCTCACGCCGGTCGTCTCTTTATGGTTACAGCCCCCTCCGGAGCCGGCAAAAGCTCACTGGTTAAAGCACTCCTTGAGCGCGACTCTGAAATCGAACTGTCGATTTCGCATACCACACGTGCTCCGCGTCCAGGAGAAGTGAACGGTCGTGAGTACCACTTTATTTCCGTCAATGAGTTCGAGGAGCGCAAGGCGCGCGGAGAATTCCTTGAGTCTGCCCTTGTGCACGGCAACTATTACGGTACGAGTCGTGTTTGGATTGAGCAACGAATGGCGGCAGGCAAAGACGTTTTGCTGGAAATTGATTGGCAAGGTGCTCGTCAGGTTCGTTCCCAATTTGAGGGGACCGTAGGCATTTTTATTCTGCCTCCGTCAATAGATGCGCTTGAAGCCCGCTTGCACAAACGCGGCACCGACAGCGAAGCCACCATTACTCGCCGCCTGATGGGGGCCGGAGCGGAAATTGCCCACGCTCCTGAATTTGAGTTCGTTATAATTAACGACAGCTTTGACGTTGCTTTGTCGCAACTGATCTCCGTAGTGACAGCCTCGCGCCTGAACTTTCAAAATCAGGCTGCGCGCCATCGTGAACAGTTCATCTCGCTCGGCGTCCCTGTCTGATCTCTACCCCGCAGCAACGATTTCCTACTTTTGTAAAAAGAAAATGGCACGCATTACTGTTGAAGATTGCTTGAAGAAGATTCCGAACCGTTTTGAAATGGTTCTCTGCGCCGCATACCGCGCTCGTCAGCTCAACGACGGTCACGCACAGCGCGTTGATGCCAAGGACAAAAACACCGTGATCGCTCTGCGCGAAATTGCGCAGGGCAGTGTGTCGCGCGAAATGCTGGAACGCGTTTCCTAATTTCTTGCTTCACTCGGGCAACGGACAACCGTTGCGTTGCCCGCAAGCGAAACCAAGCGCTGCCTATCCTATAAAACTATTTGGGCAGCGCTTTTTTTATTTTTAATCATTTTTCGGAAAAGGTCCTATGCTGTTTACCGCCCCTCAAACAGCCCCGGCAACGACTCTGCCCGGCATTATTCGACCTCAACACCCTCATTCCGGTCAGTCTGACGAAGACGACTACGATGCGGCCTATCTGGACGCTCGTGCAGATGATATCGTCGGTCAGGAAGCCGACCTCCCTCTTTTCTCTCCCGTAGAAAAAGTCACCAAAGTCGTGACCTCTTCCGAACTGCTCGCCCGTTGCAGTCAGTTTCTTTCTAAAGCAGACGTAGAACGCGTTCGTCAAGCATTCATGTACGCCGACGATGCGCATTTGGGGCAATTCCGCAAATCCGGCGAGCCGTACATCACGCATCCTCTTGCGGTAGCCAATATTCTGGCCGAGTGGCGTCTTGACTCCACCACCATTTGCGCCGGTCTCATGCACGACGTGCTTGAAGACACACCTGTCGCCAAAATTGAAATGGTGGAGCGTTTTGGCGTGGAAGTAGCTGAACTCGTCGACGGCGTGAGTAAGCTCGATAAGTTACGCTTTTCGTCCAACGAAATTGCTCAAGCCGAAAGCTTCCGTAAGATGCTGCTCGCCATGAGCCGCGATGTGCGCGTGATCTTTGTGAAGCTCGCCGACCGTCTGCACAACCTGCGCACCCTCGGGGTGATGCGTCCGGACAAACGTCGCCGCATCGCCAAAGAAACGTTGGAAATCTATGTGCCAATTGCGCACCGTCTGGGGCTCAATACCGTTTTCCGCGAACTGCAGGAGCTGTCATTCTTCAACCACTACCCGCGTCGTTACGAAATTCTTCGCGAAAACGTGATTCTCACGCGAGGAAACCGCAAGGCTGTCCTGGAACGCATTCTGCGCGAAACGCGCTCGGCGCTTCCTAAGTGCGGCATTGTGGCTCAAGTCCAAGGAAGAGACAAAACCATTTACGGCATCTATAACCGCATGCGTGACACGCATGCTTCATTCTCCGACGTTTTGGACATCTACGGCTTTCGTGTGATCGTTCGCACGCGCGAAGAGTGCTATCTCACTTTGTGCGCCTTACACCAGCTCTATAAACCTGTTCACAACCGCTTCAAAGACTTCATTGCGATCCCGAAAGCAAACGGTTACCGAAGTCTTCACACAACCGTTATCGGTCCTTACGGCACCCCTGTCGAGTACCAGATTCGCACGGAAGAAATGCACCGCATTGACGAGATGGGCATTCTTTCTCACTGGATCTACAACGACAGCATGGACACCAGCGGTATCCAGAACATGGTGAAGTCTTGGTTACAAAGTCTGATGGAAATTCAGCGCACTAGTGCTGACAGCAGTGAGTTCCTTGAAAACATCAAGATCGACCTCTTCCCGGATCGAGTCTATGTCTTCACGCCACGAAGCAAAATCGTGAGCTTGCCGCAAGGCTCTTGCCCTGTTGATTTTGCCTATCAGATTCACACCGATGTCGGCAACAAGGCCATCGGCTGCCGCATTAATGGGGAGCAGCAACCATTGTCCACGCCGCTGAAAAACGGCGATATGGTCGAGATCATCACGGCTCCCGATGCAGAACCCGATCCTCAGTGGATCAGCTTTGTGCGCAGCGGTAAAGCTCGTGCAGAAGTCCGCCAGTATCTACGCACGCGCAATCCTGAAGAATCGGAAGCTTTGGGTCGTAAAGTGCTCGCCAAAGCTGCCCAGGAAGCACAACTCAACCTTCAAGCTATTCCTGAACCCATTTGGCGTGAAGTGCTTCGTGATGCATCCATCGGAACACGCGAACAACTCTATATTGATATCGGTCTGGGGCATATGCCGGCAGCCGGTATCATCGGCCAAATTAAGACACTGCTGCAGGTAAAGAAGCCAGAACATCCCGCAAGTGAAACCACGGTCACCATTCGCGGCACCGAAGGCATGGCTGTCCAGTTAGCAACATGCTGCCATCCCGTGCCAGGCGACAATATTTGGGGCTTTATGCGCAAAGGACACGGACTTTCCGTACACCGCTCTGACTGCGAACACGTCGCTCGCGGACGGCAAAATGCTCCGCAACGTTGGATGCCGTTGGCGTGGCAAGCAGAAAGCGCAGAAGAAGCCCGCTTTTTTGTTCCGCTGGATCTGGAAATCACCGATGATCGTGCAACATTGGCTTCAGTCGCCACAGAACTCAGTTCCGCAGGATCAGCTATTGTGGGTGTTAATGTCGAACCCAACAAGGAAGGTAAAGAATCTTTGAATCTGATGATTCAGGTTCGAAGCCGACTGCACTTGATGCACATCATGCGTGCGCTCAAACGTATCCCGACCGTGTCGAGCGTAGCTAGACGTTTGGATGGCGACAAACGTATCTTCTTGCCGACTGAGGATCGATAGAGACAGAGCGGGCTCCTTTCGGAGCCCCTTTGCTTTATCAATTAAATTTTGCCGCCGTGATTTTTCAGGTAGTAGTACCGTACGTACTTGGCCATTGTGTAGAAGTAGTGGTTCATGGAGAAAATGAAGCCAAGCTTCCCATCCAAGAAACCGCGATTGATAAAGTAAACCTTGAAGAAGGCCCAGAGCGGTCTTAACACAACATCTCTGAAGAAGTAGCAATTCCTGCCTTCATCAAGATATTTGTCAGCGGCCAGTCTGCTGTAGAGATCTATTTTCCGGTAGTAGGCATCCCAGTTGCGGTATGTGAAATGAATAAGCCGCCCGGATAATTGATCTCTTGGAAACGGCGATTCAATACTTTCATGCACCTTTCCGATAGACGAAGCACCCTCTCTCGGCAAAAATCTCAGAACCCAGTCGGGACGCAAGCATCCATGCGTAGCTGACCCTGATACAAAATGATTTTCTCTCTGGATCATGTATGCCCGCTTCTGCGACGAATCAGACAGCACTTGACGAATAGAGTCACGCAGTTTTGAACTGACTCTCTCATCAGCATCAATCAGCAGAAGCCAAGGCTGAGAAGCTTGCTGCATGCCAAAAGTCTTCTGAGCCCCCCAATCTCCAGCAAGAGATCGATTAAAGATTTTTGCGCCTAACTCCTGAGCTATCTCAACCGTCTTATCAGTACTTCCGTCATCAACAACAATGAATTCTTCAGCAAAATCACAGCTTCGAAGACAATCCTTAATATTTAGCTCCTCGTTACGCGTCAAGAGCACAACGCTAATGGGAAGTTTTTCTTTTGTCATTTGAGGTTACTTCAAAGCCATCGATTTTTGCTATTTGTACTCCACTGCAACTATCTCCAGCACTTCTAACCGTGCGGGGTGATCAATCGTTGCCGGCGTCGGTAATTTGACACTATCACCTTCCCTTTGCTTCAGAAAGACCCGGGCAATCGGACTCACCCAACTCACGTCACCATTTTCCGGATCAGCTTCATCAATGCCTACGATACGAATAGTGTGCTCGGTGCCAGTAGTCAGGTTCTTGTAGGTAACAGTTGCCCCAAAATACACCTGATCCGTGGGTGGGCGTTTCGTAGGATCAACCACCTCTGCACTTTCAATTCGTTTGTTTAGAAAACGTATGCGACGGTCAATTTCGCGCAAACGTCTTTTGCCGTACTGGTAGTCACCATTTTCGGAACGATCCCCATTGCTTGCCGCCCAACTGACCACGTTTACAATGCTCGGTCGCTCAACGTTAACCAAATGCTCGCGCTCATCTAGCAGACGTCGATAGCAACTCGGAGTCATGTAGTTTTTTGTGTTCGCCGGAAGTCCGGGAAGCTTGACTTCTTCACCGTCTTCATCTTCCATCAACATTTCAGTTGCCATTTGTCCAACCAACCATGCTCTATTGCCGATATTTACCACGCATCTGTAGGTAAGTAGGCACCCACTTTTTAAGTGGCGCTGCGTCAATCTCTTTCCAATCTTTAAGAGTATGCCCCACAAGTGCTCCACTCATTTTGATGAGCAACACCTCGTCACCCGCCACGATAGCGTCTTCGTTGTAGCTGCCGACGAAAAAGACTTCCCTGTTCTGAGAATCAAACAGATCCTGCCCCACACTGAAATCCTGAATTGGATTTTGAACCGCTAGTACTCTCTTAAGCAATGTTGCACTAACATCATAGGCTGTCGTACGATAATTTATCTCTTGAGGTTGCATTCCCGGCCAATATATAACCAACGGAATTTTAATCTGAGCTACGGAAAAATTTCCGTTGTGTCCCCAATAGTTAAGACCTGAATCATTAAATTCATCACCGTGATCCGACGTGACTATTACTATTGTCTTATCCAGAACTATTTTCTCTCTGAGAATATCTATAATTTCTCCAATAAGAATATCAATTCCATAAGCAGAGTTCTTATAACGATTAAAATAGGGAACAGGATCAAAATCAGGCGATAACTCAAGATGATTCAGATCTTTCCAGTAGTCCTTGTATGGGACCTCCAACTCTTCAGGTATCGCAGCCGCGTGGACACTATCCAAAAAGATAAAACTCATAAATTTTTGGTCTGCGTCTCGATCTAAAAGCCATTTCTCGAAATCAGCAACACTCTCACGATCTCGATCAATCACGCCGCCAGATCCTGTCGACCCCATCCTTAAAGGTTTAACTCGTGAGAAAACAGTTGAGTAAAATTCTGGTCTTTTCAACGTAGCCGTACTAAACACACCAATGTCATAGCCAGAGTCTATAAATCCGTTCATTAACGCTGGTGAAGTACTGCTCGACAACGCAACTTGCCAATAGAAAGGAGGCAATCCGTAGAACAATCCAAAAATTCCTGATCGAGTAGCATTTCCCGCTGAATAGTGATCTTGAAACCGTACACCTTTTTCTGCAATTTTCGTCAGATTCGGCATGACCAATGGGGTTACGACATCCGATCGCAAAGAATCAATAGCAACAATCAGAACATTTAGGTGTTCTCCCTTCCCATACTCAATAGAATTAAATGGATATCGGAATGTAGTTAATTCATTCGAATAATTAATCTGATCATCTTGTAGAACAACGAGACCAAATTTTGACAATAGAGTATTAGCTCGAATTGGAAAATATAGTGGAACTCGTTCCGCTAAGATTGTCACAGACTTAACATTTTGCGCAACCGAATAGGCGTTTACCAAATTTACGTCCAGGTAACACAATAAAATGGCAAAACAAGACCATAATGCTTTGGCCTTTATTTTTGAAGCTCCCCAAACCAAAATTGCGGTCAAAATTCCCAAGAAACAGATCAAAAACATTATTCTGATCATCATGGCAACCGGGAATGAGAAAACTTCTCTCCCGCCCACAAGAACCAGATCAATCATCGCCCAATTAATATGAAAGCGATATTGTTGATAGACAAACGTATCTGTAACTAGTGCCACTAAAAGGATGAAAGTAAGTCCACAGGCAACCACCCTCCCTATTCTGTGACTCAGGAGCGCCAAAGGCAGAACAAGTAGCAACTGCAACAAGAAATGCCCAATAAAAAACACACCTGCGGAAGCACCCAAAACATATAGGTACTGCCACCATCGAGTGTCAGGCAGTCCGGTGAGATAGCGCGAAGAAACAGCGGCTCCAACCACAGCAAACAAAACTGCCAGCCAAGCAATCTCATTTACAAGAACTCGCCCAATGCCCTTATTGTTTTTGTTATTCATGGTTAGATGCTAAGTCAAAAAAACTGCGGCTCGCTCATCTCTTTTTTTGGTTGTGGCTTGACATACGCAGCCGTCCCCCACAAAGGAACAGTGGACAGACTGTGTTTAAAACTGCCTGATGTTTCCCGTGTCGAATATGAAAGATACATAAGCGTTTGGCTTTCTTCGTCAAAAATACGACGGATTTTTAGAGTCTTGAGAAACACGCTCTTTGATTTTTCAAAAACGACCTCGCCTGTCTTTCCTTTTTTAATGCGAGCAATCATTGCCGGCGTAATTTCCCCTGTCTGACGACAACTCACCGCGCTATCAGATGGGTCTGACAAAGAAAGATTTGCCTCAATACTTGCGACATGGCAGGTCACACCAGGTACAAGCGGATCGACAAAGCTGTTTAGTTTGATATCTTTGAGTGTGAAGATCCCCAACGACACATCAGCAACTTCATTATCCGAGCATGCCGATAGGGACAACATTCCAGAAACGACTAGAGCCAGTGCAAGGATTTTCTTCTTCACAACAAAACCTGTCTTTGAAATAAAACAGAACAACCAACAAGCTGGAGCAGAGCTCGCCGCTTGCTAGTCTATTACTGATTTAGCTAATTTACGAGATAGCCTTACTGTCTGAAGCAAACTGAATGTTGTAGAGATGTTCGTAAAAGCCTCTCTTCTGCAGCAGCTCCTCGTGTTTGCCAACCTCGCAAATCTGGCCGTCCTTCATTACAACAATCTTGTCTGCTCCAATAATGGTGGAGAGGCGGTGCGCCACAACGAAGGTTGTGCGCCCCTGCATCAGTTCATCCAATGATTTTTGGATGTATTTTTCACTTTCCGTATCAAGAGCACTGGTTGCCTCGTCGAGAAGCAAGATCGGAGCATTTTTCAAAAGTGCTCTTGCAATCGAAATACGCTGCTTTTGCCCCCCGGATAACCTGCTACCGGCTTCTCCCACCTGTGTGTCTAATCCCTTAGGCAAGGTCTCAAGGAATGGCATCAAATAGGCCGCACGAGCTGCTTCTTCAATTTGTTCTCGAGTGGCGTTTTCGTTTCCATACGCTATGTTTGCCGCAATTGTGTCATCAAACAGGATGACGTCTTGGCTCACCAGAGAAATCTGATCGCGCAAACTCTTCAATGTCACAGAGCTCTGTGCAACCCCGTCAAAATAAATTTCTCCTGAAGACGGAACCCAAAAGCGTGGAATTAAGTTGATTAAAGTTGTTTTCCCTGCCCCCGAGGCGCCGACAAGTGCCACAGTTTCCCCAGCCTTGACATCGAGAGAAAAGTTCTTAACAGAAGGCTTTTCTGCTCCCTCGTATTGGTGTGTAACACCTTCAAATTTCACATTCCCTTGAATGTGTTTGAGCTCATTTTTTCCCGGATCCCTTTCTTCGAACTCATCAAGCATTTCGAAAATACTTTCAGCTGCGACACGTACACGGGACGTAGCACCATTCAGAGACGAAAGATGACGAATCGGCGTCAATAACAAAAGCAACGCCGAAAGAAACGTAATAAATTCTCCAAGCGTCAGCATCCCATGTTGAGCCTGCAACAGAGCAACAATGACAACAATGCTGACAGCGCACATGCTGACAAAGTGCGTCATCGGAGTTCCAGCACCGGACACCATCTGCATTCGGAGTGCAAGCTTTCTCATAAGCCCATTGGCTCCCATGAAACGCTTCTGCTCATATTGGTAGGCATCATATATTTTGACCATTCGTTGGCCTTTGTAGCCCTCTTGAACAACACTTGTCAGATCAGCTAATGCCCTCTGGAAACCTCCGCCATAGCGACGAATTTTCTTTCCAACCCAACGGATGATCAAAGCCAAAAATGGAGCTACAACAAATGAAACGAGGGAAAGTTGCCAGTTGTAGTAAAAAAGCACACATAGCAAAGCAACAATCTGAAGTGAGTCCCTGAAAATTGTTGCAATAAGTTCCGCCGCAGTACCAAGCGCCGTACCTGCCTGATTGATGAATACTGATACCACCGTTCCGGAGTTTCTTTTCTGGTATGTACCAGCAGGCCAACGAAGTACGCGTGAAAAGAGCTGCGTCCGGAATCTGTACAAAATATCCTGGGAAATTTTCTGCAGAAAATACGAACTGGTAAACGAAGAAATTCCATATGCAAAGGAAATGATCAAAAGTGAACCGGGAGCCCACCAGATTGCTGTCGGATCCTTCTCGTAAAATCCTTTATCGGTCAATTGTCCAACCAAAAGAGCTATCAGCGATGAGGATCCCGCTGTCACCACCATGGCACACATCGCGAAAGCAAGCCATTTTTTATAGCTGAGTACATGCGCAAAAAGGCGACGTACAGCGTCCTGCTGTTTGTTGTGCAACATGTCCATGGTGTTGTTATCTATGCTTTGATTCATTAAAAGGAATCCTTCGAATTGTTCAGATTTCGATCGTGAGATTTTACAATGTGCCCATGCTAGGTTGTAACAGAAGCAAAGCGGCTGAAAGACGCGCCTCAGCCCATGTTTCAGCATTCTTATTGCGTACTTCTCTATTTTTACTCGGTCTTTTCTATGCCTACCGTTCTCTGCCGTCTTCCCAATCATGTTGGTGATTGCTGTATGTGCCTTCCTGCATTACGACTTCTTGCTGCGAGCGGATATACTCCAGCGCTAGTAGGCAAACGATGGGCTGAAGATCTTTTAGCCGGCATGGGGTGGCGGTTCGACCCCATTGAAGGGAAGGTCTCAGAGGACCTCTCCCGCATCCGGTACCTCGCTCAAAATGCGAATGCCTCTCAAGGACTTTTGTTCCCCAATTCCTTTGGCTCCGCACTCCTCTTCAAATTAGGCCGACTTAAGACAACTGGCCTAAAAACTGATATGCGTTCTGTCATTCTGGACAATGGCATCCCAGAGCCTGGAACCATGCATGAAGTCGAGCGATTTTTCTATGTCGCCCACGAAGCCATTAAATCCTGGGGTGGTACTCCGGCGTTCGACAAGGTACCTGAACGTCTTAGTCTTGTCTTGATGAAGAGGCATGAGGCTGCGGCAAAAAATCTCATTGAGCAATACAAGATTCCTGCTAAGTTCGCTCTCCTTGCCCCTATTGCCCGCGGCAAGCATCACGGCAAGGTAAAACATTGGGAACATTTCAATGAACTTGTCACCCCGTTGCGAGACAAAGGCGTTGAACCCATCGTTTTCCCGTCACTGCGGGAAGAGGCTTTGGCCAAAGCTGCCTGTCCAGACGCGACAATTTTGCCTCCCACATCTCTGGGAAATTTCGCAGCGATCGCAAAGCGCGCTCAGGTGGTTATCGCCAATGATTCCGGCGTCAGTCATATTGCTGCCGCTGTCGGCGCAAAACAGATAACCCTGGTCGGCGTAACCGATACGAAACGTACCGGCCCCTGGAATCCTGATGCCATCGTCCTCGGAGAAAACGGCCGCTGGCCTGAAGTCTCTGAGGTGATAGAGACTCTACATAACGTCCTGAAGTAAACAGCAACTGAGAACTGAGCCCTCGTTTGCAATCGAGGGTTCAATAGACAAATTTAGCTACGGACACACTGTCTGAGTTTTTCAGTTGATTCAGCAACTGATCGGTAGGCGCGTAGTTATTCCTGAGAAAAACTTCTGCCTTCACACCGTTGCAACGTATCGAAACTTCACAAGAAACGCCTCGATGGTCATTATCCTGTCCCGTTAGTAATACATCACGGATAACACTTAGATCCTGACTTTCGGCAATCTCAATCATAAGCGTGGCGCCCTTTTGCACTCGCATCTCTTCAATGGTGATCACCCGGTCACAGACAAAAGACATGCCTCCGCTACGCTCATCCTTACGCCCCTTGCCAGTAAAAATGAGCATCTCATCCGGCTTAAGCATGTCCTTGTAGTTTTCGTATGTCTTTGCGAATACAAGGACATCCATCGTCGTTTGCCCATCGCTTAGCGCCACAACGGCAAAAGTACCTCGCTTGCCTGCAATGGTGCGCACACTCTGCACAATGCCAGCAATGGTCTGTTGTTCTCGACTATCTCTGACATCTTTAAAAGGAATAGAAAAGTTGCGAGCCTCAACACGGTAGGAATCGAACATATCGCCCGTGAGGCAGAAGCCGAAAGCGTCTCGTTCAAGCGTATACAGCGTACGATCGTCCCAACGATCCGCCTTTTTCCAATTGACGATACGCTCGTCTTCGCCATTTTCATCGGCAAAGAGGCTCGCCTGCCCAATAGATGCAGCTACAGCCTGACCGGCCTGAATGGCATTTTCAACATTGCCGAAAAGCTTGCCACGGTCCTTATCCAATGAGTCGAAAGCTCCCGCCTTGATGAGCTGCTCCAGGACCTTTCGGTTCATGGAATGCACACGAGCAGCAACATCGAAAATATCCAAGAACGGACCATTCAACAGTCGTTCGTGAAGCAAATCTTCGACAATATTCTGTCCGACCCCCTTAATGGCACCAAGACCAAAACGAACCGTCTTTTCGTCAGGTACGGTAAAGAACCACTCGCTGATATTGATATCCGGCTGAAGAACGGTCACGCCCATTTCACGGGCGTCTTCCACCAACTCTCGCATCTTTTCGCCCTGATTCATCACCAGACACATGTTGCCCGCAATAAAGCATGCCGTGTGGTGCACCTTTAGGTATGCCGTCTGCCAAGCAACGTACGAGTATGCGGCTGCATGCGACTTGTTAAAGCCATAACCCGCGAATTTCTCCATCAAGTCGAAGATTTCGGTTGCCGTTTCTGCGGTGACGCCGCGTTCTGCCGCACCTTGAATGAAGACGGCACGCTGCCGCTTCATTTCTTCGACATTCTTCTTACCCATGGCACGACGCAAAAGGTCGGCTCCGCCCAGCGAATAGCCCCCGATCGCCCGGGCCACCAGCATCACCTGTTCCTGATAAACCATGATGCCGTACGTTTCGCGCAGAATCGGTTCCATGCGCGGGTCGAGATACTCTACTTTTTCTCGTCCGAACTTACGGTCAATAAAGTGGGGAATTTGATCCATCGGACCGGGGCGATAAAGGGCATTCAGTGCCACAAGATCTTCCAGGCAGTCAGGCTTTGCTTGCCGCAACTGTTCACGCATGCCGTCCGATTCAAACTGAAACACTGCTCCTGTATTTCCCTGTTGGAAAAGCTCCAGCGTTTTCTTGTCGTTGGTCGGGATTCGCGACAGATCAAACTTAGCGCCAGGATTGAGACGATCAATGTACTCTGCAGCCTTCGTCAGAATCGTCAGTGTTGTCAGCCCCAGGAAGTCGAACTTCACAAGGCCTACATTTTCAATGTCTTTTTTATCGAACTGACTGACCGTATTTTCGGGCTTGCCGTCTGCGTTATAGAGCGGGCAGAAATCCGTCAGTTTGCTCGGCGCAATCAGAACGCCGCCCGCGTGCATACCCAGATTTCGAGTCAAGCCCTCGAGTTTTTGAGCGTAGCTCATCAACTCAACATAATCCTCCCTCTCAGCCATTTCCTTAAACGCAGGTTCCATCTCGGCTGCTTTTGCTAGCGTCACATCAAGCCCCGGCTTTTGAGGGATCAATTTGGCCAGTTCGTCAACCTTTTTGTAGTTCATATTGAGCACACGGCCAACGTCTCGAACCACGGCCTTTGCGCCCATGGCACCGAATGTGACGATCTGGCTCACTGCATCCACACCATAGGCACGCTTCACGTACTCAATGGTGCGATCACGGTTGTGCTGACAGAAGTCAACGTCAAAGTCAGGCATCGAAACGCGTTCTGGATTCAGGAAGCGTTCGAACAGCAATCCATAGTGCAACGGATCCAAATCCGTAATGCCTAACGCATAGGCCACAAGAGAACCTGCACCGGACCCGCGGCCTGGCCCCACTGCTACACCGTTTCGTTTAGACCAATTGATAAAGTCCTGCACGATGAGGAAGTAGCCGGGAAACTTCATGGACGAGATTGTCTTGAGCTCGTAGTCCAAGCGTTCGATGTATTCCGGGCGGCGAGCATCTCGCTCCGCCTTGTCCGGATATAAAAACTCAAGACGGCGCTCCAAGCCCTCATGCGAGAGCTGCACCATATATTCGTCGAGCGACACGCCTTCCGGGGTCGGGAATAGCGGTAGCTGGGGTTTTTGCAAAACCCCGTCCAAGTTGCAGCGTTGGGCAATCACCACCGTGTTGTCGATTGCCTGAGGAATATCGGCAAAGAGCGCCCTCATCTCCTCTTCGGTCTTCAGATACTGCTCTTCCGTATAAAGCTTCGGACGATGGGGATCCGCCAACACGTATCCACCGGCAATGCAGCAGCGCACTTCATGAGCATTGAAATCTTCTCGATGCAGGAACTGCACCGGGTGTGTTGCCACCATGGGCAATCCTGTCTCAACAGCCAACTCGGCAATATGCGCCACCACCGCTTCATCGTTTTTTCGGCCTGCTCGTTGCACTTCTAAATAAAAACGCTCCGGAAAGGCCTCGCGCAACTGTTCAAGAACCGCTTGAGCTTCACCCTTATTATCCTCGAGCAAATGCTGCTCAATCACCCCTTGCGGGCCACCGGACAGACAGATGAGTCCCTTGCAATTGTCAGGAGTCAACCACTCCAGTCTGACTTCCCCGCGTCCCAAGTACTGATTTTCCATCCAGCCTCGGGAAAGAAGCTCACAGAGCGACAAATAACCTTCGTGATTTTGGCAATAGACCGTCAGTCGATACGGATTGTCCCGTTTGCCGTGCACCGCATTCGTGATCCACAGATCACACCCAACGATGGGCTTGATGCCGTCAGCAATCGCATGCGAATAAAACCGCAAGGCCCCAAACAGATTCATCGAGTCGGTAATACCTAAAGCAACGCCTCCCTGCTCCATCACTTCTTCAAGGATGGGGTCGAGACGCACGATACCGTCTTGAATGGAATATTCGGAGTGGAAACGCAGATGAACGAAATTGGCAGACATGGCTTGTGCACGAGAACAGTCCGGCGCATTCCCGTATAGAAATGCGCCGGAGGACAGAACATGACTTAATGCTTGAGAGGCTTGAAGCGAATACGGTGCGGACGCGCCGCTTCTTCACCTAGGCGCTTTCTCTTGTCGGCTTCGTATTCGTTGTAGTTGCCATCAAAGAACACGACCTTACTGTCGCCTTCAAACGCCAGGATATGCGTGGCAATTCTGTCGAGGAACCAGCGGTCGTGCGAGGTTACCAGCGCGCAGCCAGCAAATTCCAACAATGCTTCTTCCAGAGCACGCAGTGTCTCAACGTCCAAGTCGTTCGAGGGTTCGTCGAGCAATAGCACGTTGCCACCCTTGAGCAGAGTTGCTGCCAGGTGCAAACGGCCGCGCTCACCGCCCGAAAGAACGCCCACAGTCTTCTGCTGATCGCCGCCCTTGAAATTAAAGCGACCGAGATAGGCACGCGAGCTCATCTCAAACTTGCCGACCTGCAGAATGTCGAGCCCGCCCGAAATCGCCTCAAACACAGTCTTATCGTTGGGCAATCCCTCACGAGTCTGATCCACGGCAGCGATCTTGACCGTGTCACCAAGAACAATCGAACCGGAGTCCGGCTGTTCCTTCCCTGTAATCATCTTAAAGAGCGTCGACTTACCGGCACCGTTGGGGCCAATGACACCAACGATGGCACCGGGCGGAATTGTGAAGGATAAGTCGTCGATCAGCAGACGGTCGCCGAAGCCCTTACTGACATTGTGGAATTCAATAACCTTATTGCCAAGGCGATCTGCCACCGGAATAAAGATTTCATTGGTTTCGTTACGGCTCTGGTACTCGTAGCTAGACAACTCTTCGAAACGATTCAAGCGAGCCTTAGCCTTGGCCTGACGTCCCTTGGGATTCTGGCGCACCCATTCCAATTCATGCTTGATGGCTTTAGCGCGTGATTCTTGCTGGCGCTTTTCCTGCTCCAGACGCTTTTCCTTCTGGTCAAGCCACGAGGAATAGTTGCCCTTCCAGGGGATGCCTTCGCCACGGTCAAGTTCGAGAATCCATTCGGCAGCATTGTCAAGAAAGTAGCGATCGTGGGTAACGGCAACAACCGTTCCCGGGAAACGATGCAGGAACTGCTCCAACCACTCGACGCTTTCAGCGTCCAAATGGTTGGTCGGTTCGTCCAACAACAGCATGTCCGGACGAGACAGCAACAGACGGCACAGAGCCACACGGCGTTTTTCACCGCCGGACAAATGTCCAATCTTGGCTTCCCAAGGCGGCAAGCGCAACGCATCCGCCGCAATTTCCATTTGCGTCGAAGCATCCGTACCGGCAGCGGCAATGATGGCTTCCAGACGAGCCTGCTCGGCGGCCAATGCGTCAAAGTCTGCATCCGGTTCGGCATAAGCCGCGTACACAGCATCAAGTTTGGCCTGGGCCTGCATCACTTCGCCCATGCCTTCTTCTACGGCCTGACGAACCGTTGCTTCAGGATCGAGCTGCGGTTCCTGCGGCAAATAACCAATCTTGAGATCGTTCTGCCACGTCATTTCGCCATCGATGTCTTTATCGACACCGGCCATAATCTTCAACAGCGTCGATTTACCGGCACCATTGAGCCCCAGAACGCCAATTTTGGCCCCCGGGAAAAACGACAAAGAAATATCCTTGAGGATGAATCGCTTGGGCGGCACCACCTTGGCCACTCGATTCATGGTCATGACATATTGAGCCATTTGTCCTGATCTTTGATTGAAAATGGAAAATAGAACGTAGAATTATGCCCGTGCCGTGCATAGCACACAAACAGAAATGTACGCTTTTCAAGCTACAATTTCGCCTTTTCGAGTCGCTTCCCGTCTCACCTTTCTTTTTTCTCTCGCATTCATGGTGTCTTTGCGCAATTTTTTGATTTGCTTCGTAACCGGCATTTGCTTTGCCGGCTCCGTGGCGTGCGCAGAAACACCTGCGGCTACGGAAGCGCGGCAAGCCGATGATTTACCCGCTACGGAAGCTGAAGTATCTCCTCCCGTTGACATCTGGGATCGTATCCGCCGCGGATACGCTATGCCGGAACTTAAGAACAGTCGCGTAAAAACATCGTTAAGAAGCTACAGTCGTAATCCGCGTCACATCGAGCGTGTTTTTGAGCGTGCCGGCAAATATCTCTATCACATCGTCGACGAGATTGAGCAAAGAGGATTGCCCACCGAGCTTGCGCTCTTGCCGTTCGTAGAAAGTGCTTTCCAACCCGAAGCACTCTCTCACGCCAAAGCTTCCGGCCTCTGGCAATTCATGCCTCAGACCGGCAACATTTATTCGCTTCAGCAGAATTTCTGGAAGGACGAGCGCAGAGACGTGCTGCAGAGTACGCGTGCAGCATTGGACTACCTCGAAAAGCTCTATCAACAGTTTGGGGATTGGCACTTAGCGCTTGCCGCCTACAACTGGGGCGAAGGCAGTGTTTCTCGTGCCATTCGCAGAGCAAAAGCCCGTGGACGCAAAGCGGATTACGCGCATTTGCGGATGCCTCGTGAAACGGCCTACTACGTACCAAGACTGGAAGCAATCCGTCAAATCGTTGCCGATCCTGAAAAGTACGGCATCAATCTGCCTGAAATTGAAAACGCACCTTATTTTGTTCGTGTCACAAAGAGTCGCGACATTGACATGAAGACGGCCGCAGAGCTTGCCGAAATGGATCCCAACGAATTTCGAATGCTCAATCCCGGCTTCAATCTGCCCGTGATCGTTGCAAGCCACAACTCAGTCATGTTGCTTCCGATGGAAAATCTAGAAGTCTTCATGGACAACCTCGCGAGTTGGGTCAACACCGGAAAGCCACTATCAAGCTGGGTGCTCTATCACCTTAAAGAAGGCGAAACACTTGCTGACGTTGCGTTGAAATCGGGCATGACAGAAGAAGAGCTTCGACGCGTCAACCGCATCCCGAAAGGACGCAAAGTGCTCGCTGGTTCTGCTTTGCTGGTTGACGCCAACGGGCAACTTGCGCCGGCAATTGCACAGGAAGAACTCAACGCGGGACTTAAGCTTTCGGCTCCGGAAATCCGCCGCGTGGTTTACCGCGTGCGCAGAGGTGACTCCATCTACAGCATCGCTAAAAAATACGGTATCACACAACGTTCAATTCGCCGTACCAACAATCTAAGAAGTTCTCGTCTGCGTATTGGTCAGCGTCTCGTGCTCGTGATTCCGCCGCGTGCAACTACGCAGCCGCCGCCCGGGAAGAACGTACACGTTGTCAGACGCGGAGAGACACTTTTTTCAATTGCAAAAAAGTACGGTACCAGTGTCTCTAAAATCCGTATCATCAACAATTTGAGAACGACTCGAATCTCAATCGGACAACGGTTGAAGATTCGCTAAAAACAAAAATCCTTACCGAGGAATAAATCATGGGATTTCTGCAAGGCAAGAAACTTTTGATCACGGGCGTGTTGTCGAACCGTTCGATCGCTTATGGCATTGCCCGAGCCTGCCACCGCGAAGGAGCTGAGCTCGCCTTTACCTACGTTGGCGAACGCTTCCACGACCGTATCGTTGAATTTGCCAAAGAATTCGGCAGCGACATCTGCCTTGAAATGGATGTCACCAAGGATAATCAGATCGCCAATGTGATGAGTGAACTGAAAGAACGTTGGGGCGGCCTGGACGGGTTTGTGCACTCCATCGGTTTCGCTCCACGCGAATGTATTGCCGGCGACTACCTTGATGGCGTCGGCCGCGAATCCTTCCGCACGGCAATGGAAATTTCCGCGTTGTCTTACCCAGTGCTGGCTAAGGCTGCATTGCCCCTGATGGAAAGCCGAGCCGCTTCCATCCTGGCTCTCACCTACATCGGTAGTGAACGCACCGTTCCCAACTACAACACGATGGGCGTCTGCAAGGCTGCTCTGGAAGCTTCCACCCGTTATCTGGCCGGCAGCCTCGGCCCCAAGGGCATCCGCGCCAATGCCATCAGCTCCGGCCCGATCAAGACGCTGGCAGCATCCGGCATCCAGAACTTCTCGAAGATTCTGACCTACATGGAACACTCCGCTCCGTTGCGCCGTACGGTCACGATTGATGAAGTTGGCAATACCGCCGCCTTCCTGCTCTCGGATTTGGCAAGCGGCATTACGGGCAATGTGGCCTACGTTGATGCAGGCTTCCACAGCGTCGGCGTGAGCCCTGTACTGGTGGAAGAATAAGAATCCCTCTAGAATTTGAAACAGGATCAGGGTGTTGTGTGAGCATCTTCATGCAACACCTTTTTTCTATCTCTTTTTTGTGCGCATTCATATACTTGTGTGCAAACTTCCTCAATAAGCTTTTAATCGAGCGTCGAAATGAAAGGTATCGTTTTAGCCGGTGGCAGCGGCAGTCGTCTCGCCCCACTCACGAATACAACCTCCAAGCAGCTCCTCCCAGTATATGACAAGCCCATGGTGTACTACCCATTGGCGACACTGATGGATCTCGGGATTAAGGAAGTTCTTATCATTTCAACGCCTCGAGACCTTCCCAATATTGAAGCTTTGTTCGGAGATGGTAATCAATTCGGTCTTACCATCACTTACCGGATTCAGTCTGCTCCGAATGGAATTGCGGAGTGTTTCCTAATCGCTGATGATTTCATTGATGAGCCTGTTTGCTTGATTCTCGGCGACAACATCTTCATTCTTCGTGAAGAGTTATTGCAATTGCGCCGGTTCGTTCAGGAACCTCTGGATACTGCCGCAATTTTGCTCTGCCCGGTGCAAGATCCCGAACGGTTCGGTGTTGCCAATTGCGATGAGAACGGACGTGTAGTAAAGCTCGAAGAAAAACCACGTACTCCAACATCCAATCTGGCTTCAGTTGGCCTGTATTTTTATCCTGCTGACGTGCTGGACAAAGCCCGCCAATTAAAACCCTCGGCAAGAGGTGAGTTGGAAATCACCGACCTCAACAACATCTACCTTCAGGAAAATCGTCTCAACGCGCTTCGCATGACCGAGTCGTCCCTGTGGTTGGATGCGGGAACTCCAGATTCTCTCCTTCAAGCCTCGGTAGAAGTTGAACATGAAATCCGTGAGCACGGCAATCCTGTCGGCTATCTTGAAGTGTTGGCATTACGACGCGGGTTGATTAGCGAGACAAGTTTTGAGGCTCTTGTCACTTCACTGAAGCCTGGTACTCCCTATCGAGAAAAACTGCGTCAGTTAGCCTTTGGCCGAGATGCTTAACGGAGTTCTTTCATGGAAAAAAAAGAAACAGCAATCCCCGGCGTGTTCGTGCTGGCGCCCCGTGTGTTTGGAGATTCCCGCGGTTGGTTCTATGAGTCATACAATGCCAAAGTGTTTTCGGAACTTGGCATTTGTGCGAATTTTGTCCAAGACAACGAATCTTTTTCTTGCTATGGCGTACTCCGGGGGCTTCACTTCCAAAAAGGCGAATTTGCTCAAGCAAAGCTTGTTCGTGTTTTAGCCGGTCGCGTGTTGGATGTAGCTGTTGACATCCGCGCAGGTTCCCCAACATTTGGCAAACACGTGGCTGTTGAGCTTTCTGCTGAAAACAAGCGCCAGCTGTTTATCCCCCGTGGGTTTGCACACGGTTTCGCTGTTCTGTCAGACACCGCACACTTTGCGTACAAGTGCGACAACTTCTACGCTCCGCAAAGTGAAGGTTCTATCTTCGCTCTTGACGAGTCTCTTGGCATTGATTGGCAGCTTCCTCGAGAGGTTTGCCGATTCTCCGATAAAGACCTAGCCGCAGCCTCCTGGGAAACGTACTGCGGAGCCCCTGTTTTCCGATTTGAGGAGTAACCCATCATGCTGCTCATCACCGGAGCAAACGGACAATTAGGAAAAGCAGTTGTTGAACAGTGCCTGCGTCAAGGCATTCCGTTTTATCCTGTCACCAAATTCGAACTTGATATCACTTGTGCGTCAAGCGTAAACAGACTTGTTTCCGAACAAAAGTTCAACTGCATCATTAACTGCGCGGCTTATACGGCCGTTGATGCAGCAGAAACTGACGTTGCCAATGCCTACAGCGTCAATGCATTCGGTCCATGGGTGTTAGCCTCCACCGGAGTGCCGATTATTCATGTCTCTACGGATTACGTGTTTGACGGTACAGCGGTTTCCCCTTACGAAACGAATGACCTAACACGACCGTTATCCGTCTATGGCTTGAGTAAACGCGCCGGGGAAGTCTCTCTTTTGGAAGGGCAATTCAACGGGGCCATTGTTCGCACCGCTTGGGTCTACTCCAAAGCCGCTGAGTCACGCAACTTCTTTAATACGATTTCGAAACTTGCTTCGGAGCGCGATTCCTTACGAGTGGTCAGCGATCAAACCGGTGCTCCAACAAGGGTCGAAGATCTTGCTCTGGCCTTGCTCTCTCTCTACAAGCAAGGCACGCACAAACAACCGATGCATATTGTCCACTTTACCAATGCTGGACAATGCTCTTGGTATGACTTCGCTTGCGAAATTGTGAAAACAACAGGCAGTTCCTGCTCTGTTATTCCCATCACCACTGCAGACTATCCGACAAAAGCCGTACGTCCTGCTTACAGCGTACTTTCACTGAAGTCTCTTGAACCCTACGGAGTCAAGCCTCGTTTCTGGCTTGATGCTCTTAGCGATGAGTAACAAATTGATGTTTGAAAAATCTATCCTTGTAACCGGTGGTGCGGGCTTTATCGGCGCCAATTTTGTCAGCCATTTTGCCAAATCCTATCCCCACTACCGAATCATTGATCTGGACGCTCTCACCTATGCAGCCCACCCTGCTGTTTTCGAGTTGCAAGCTCAGATGGACAATGTCGTTCCCGTCCGGGGCAATATTTGCGATGCGGCTCTGATCCGACGGCTGTTACGTCAGTACGCCATTACCGGTGTCATCCACTTTGCCGCTGAAAGTCATGTTGACAACTCAATCGCAAATCCGTTGATTTTCGTGGAAACAAATGTCAACGGGACAGCTAACCTTCTGAATGAGTGCCTCAACTACTGGCAGGAAATCAACTGCATGGAGTCTGCTCGTTTCCACCACATTTCAACCGATGAGGTATACGGCAGTCTTGGTGCCGAAGGCTTCTTCACGGAAGAAACCCCTTACGCGCCTAACAGCCCTTATTCCGCCAGTAAAGCCTCTTCTGACTTGTTGGTTCGTGCCTATACCCACACATATGGGTTAAACACAACGATTTCCAACTGTTCCAACAATTACGGCCCCTGGCAACACAGCGAAAAATTCATCCCTACCATCATCCGCAAATGTTTGGCTCATGAGCCCATTCCCGTCTACGGTAAGGGACTCAACATTCGCGACTGGCTGTGGGTAGGGGATCACTGCCAAGCTATTGACCTGATCTTTCACAAAGGCAAAGTCGGTGAAAGCTATAACGTTGGGGGACACAACGAGAGAACCAACCTGCAAATTGTCGATACGGTCTGCAACGTTCTCAACGAACTGCGTCCCTGGAGCGGACATGACTATAACGAACTACTCAGCTTCGTGAATGATCGTCCCGGTCATGATTTCCGATACGCGATTGATCCCTCAAAGATCTCGAAAGAACTGGGTTGGACCTCGCAAACCACTTTTGAACAAGGAATCCATCAGACTGTTCAGTGGTACCTGCAATAGTTGATAGTCCCTGAATGAGAAAGCCGAGCTTGAGCAATAGCCACTCCAGCTCGGCTGTTTCCTTTGCTTGAGAACAAGCGGCTACTTACGACGCGCTTTTTCTTTCTTGCGGCAATCTTCGCAAATGCCGTAGAGCGACAGCGAGTGCCCTTCGAGTTCAAATCCAAGACGTACGGCAATCTGTTTCTGGCGCTTTTCGATTTCTTTATCAACAAACTCCTCTACGCGGCCGCAGCGCGTGCAGACAATGTGATCGTGATGTGCGCCGTCGTCCATTTCGTAGCTGGCGCGGTCATTGCCGAAATAGTGACGAACGATGAGACCTGCCGCTTCAAACTGGGTTAAAACGCGATAAACAGTAGCGAGCCCCACCTCAATGTTTTCGGCAACTAACTGCTTGTAGATGTCTTCTGCAGTCAAGTGTCGCACGGCTCCAGCTTCCTGAGCTTTTTGGAAAAGCTCCAGAATGCGCATGCGCGGCGCGGTTGCTTTAAGCCCCACATTTTTGAGTTCCTGTTCGGGCTCAAGCATCTCATGTTCATTATTTACGCTCATTGGCTATCCTCAAGAGGCTCATTTCAATCCGATACTCGCTATCATAACGGGAAGTTTTCAATTTACGAATTTCGAGACGTTTTCTCGACTGTTTTTCTCATGTCCTTGCGCACACTTCTTATCACCGCTCCTCTTGCCGTCGGTTTGATCGCGCTGTCCGGCTGCAACTTCAATAGCTATGTCTACCGTACCGATGTCCACCAAGGCAACCTGGTCACCAAAGAAATGATTGACCAGCTTCAAGTCGGCATGGCTCGTCAGCAAGTTCTCTTCCTGATGGGAGAACCGCTCATTGAAAGTCAGTTCCATCGCAATCGCTGGGACTACACCTACTATCTGAATCCGCGCTACGGTGACATTCAGATGCGTCGTGTCACGCTTTACTTCGATGAACAGGACATCCTTACCAAGATTGAAGCGGGTCGCGTTCCGACCGAAAAACAGGCTGACGAAATGATCCTCGGCCGCGAAACGGACTTCGCTCCGACGCCTCTCGTGCGTCCTGAAGATCAGTAAGGAGTTAAACCGTGAAAATCGCTGTTTCCGGCGCAACCGGCCGCATGGGCAAGCTCATTATTGAGGCCGTTCTCTGTAGCAATGACCTTGAACTCGTAGCTGCCGTCACTGCCCCCGGAGTTCCCGAAATCGGCACGGATGCCGGTGCGGCAATTGGCAAAACGACCGGGATTTTGATTTCGGATGACGTTCAGGACCTTGCCAAAGCCGATGTTTTGATCGACTTCACACGTCCCCAGGCTACGCTTGCCTATCTGCCATTCTGCGTTGCTCACAATATCGGCGTCGTGATCGGCACGACCGGCTTTGACGCGCAAAGCAAGGAGAAAATTGTGGAAGCGGCCAGGTCTGTTCCTGTCGTATTCGCGCCCAACATGAGCGTCGGTGTCAATTCCGTTTTAAAGCTTTTGGAAATTGCGGGCGCCTTGCTCTCGCAATACGACTGTGAAATCGTTGAAATGCACCACAAACACAAGGTGGATGCGCCTTCCGGCACGGCTCTTGAAATGGGGCGACGTGTGGCACAGGGACGCGGCGTTGATTTCGATTCGGTTGCAGTTCTCAGTCGAGAAGGACATACCGGTGAACGTCCCGATGGAGCCATCGGCTTTGCTGCCCTGCGCGGCGGGGACGTTGTCGGTGACCATACCGTGATTTTTGCCGGCCCCGGTGAACGCATTGAGATCAGCCATAAATCGGGTTCGCGCGCAGGTTACGCACAAGGTGCCGTGACGGCGGCGCGGTTTCTGAAAGACAAATCCAACGGACTTTTTTCTATGTCCGACGTGCTCGGATTCAACTGAATTTGTTTTTCAGCGTAACAAGCCACGCAGACAAACGCGTTGAGTGGCAAAATTCGCAGGCAAACTTTTCCTAGGTGCGCAAAAAAAACAGCGCATGCTCTAACGAGGTAACAAATGAACGACCAGCTTGACAAACTTGAATCTTCCGTCGCCCGCCTTGTGCAGGCCTACAACGAAATGAAGGCTGAAAATGCAGCCCTCAAAGCTCAGCTTGCAGACAAGACCGCCGCTGTCGAACTGCTCGAGGAAGAAGCTGCCGCCGTGCGTAGCCGCATCGATTCGCTGATCGTCTCTCTGACGGCCGACCAGCAGACGGAACAGCCCTCTGCTTAATCGGAACATTGTCGGGTAGAAAATCGGAGTCATAAAGCATGCCACGCATCAAACTCACCATCTTGGATCGCGAGTATCCTTTCGAGGTTTCCGAGGAGGACGTTGAGAATTTACGCAGCGCCGCCGAAATCCTCAATACGCGTGCATCTCAAGTACGCTCGGCCAATCGTTCGCTCACCCCTGAACGCGTTGCCGTGATGGCGTCGTTGCAGATTGCCTTTGACTCCATCACCGGCCGTCTCGGTCAGGTCCCTGTCGATGAAGCGACCGTTTCGCGTGTTGCCGCGCTTCGCATGAAGTGCGATGAAGCTCTGGATCCCGCTCTTGAAAGCTGAATTTTTCCAGCTTTTGTGTAAATGTTCCCCGAAAGGCCGCTGAAGATAAGCGGCCTTTCCTTATGTCCTCAGGAGTCAATAGCAGGGAACGCGCCTTCTTGACTCAAGTCAAACTCCATTTTCTTATCCGACGCCAAAGCATCCAACGATAGTGCGATTAAGGCCGCCCAATAGCAATCCATCGTGCGTGAAAACGTCCGTGGAATAAGGCGCTGCGGCGTGTTGCCTCACCTCTTGGTTTGGTTGGCTGTCAAGTTGCCGAAACCTGCCTGACTTCTTTTTCCGAGCTGCAAAAGCCCTTGCCAGTACTTGTGTGTATTGGCAAAAACTTTCACTAAGCGAGCCGAACCTGTTGTCTGTTCTTGCTGCCCGACGTCATTAAGCGTCTCAGTGTTCGTTACGTTATCAACAGAGGAAAATGTTGAACGTTCTTATTCGACCTTTTTATCGTCATGACCGTATTGGCAAATGCGGCGCTTCTGACGTGGCCATGATGGAGATCCGGACCTCTGTTCCTCTTTTTTATAGCGACGCAAAAATACGTCAAAAGGCCGCACAGGTTTAGCAGAGGCCGGCGTAACCGGTTTTTACATCACTGAGATTGGATCAATCACGGCGAGCATTTCCTCTTTCTCCTATGCTGCCGTAACGGGCATCCTTCTCCAGTCCTGTCCCTTGCTTGCCACCGCCCAGCACTGGCGTGCCATGCGGTTGGCGATGGCAACCATTGCCACCTTCTTGGGTTTCTTTGCCAAAATGTTTTTCACCCAGTCTGTCCGGTATTTCGACCTGGCCACCGCGTGGGCTCCCTGTACCAACAAAGCTCGTAGAGCTTTATCGCATCGGCCGGGAATCTTTGTGGTGACAGTCTTGCCGCCACTGCCCGTATGCATTGGCACCAAGCCAAGATAAGCTGCAAACTGCCGGCCCGAAGAAAATTGCGTTGGATCGGCAAGCAGCACGCACATATACGCCATAATCGTCTCGCCAATGCCCGGAACTGTCAGAAAGTGCTTTGCATTTCTGGTTTGATTGGCAAGCCTGCTGATTTCGCGCTGAAGCGTCTTGATCCGATCATGCTCGTCACGAATGCTTTTGATCGTATCGCGCAACATGTCGATCACCAACTGCACAGCGTCACCCTCAAGGCTGTTGATGCATTCATCAACCTTTTTATCGAATTGATCAACGCTCTTTGGCATAACATGTCCGTATTCGGCAAGTAAGCCGCGCACGTGGTTGATGCGGGCTGTGCGCTGTTTGACCAGCAAGGCTCGCATTGTCAGCAGCGTCTGGATGTCACGTTCCGTTTCCGTCTTGACAGCAACGGCCCGGACTCCGCTTACCAGGGCATGGTAGACGCCCTCGGCATCAGCCTTGTCACTCTTGTTGTGACGAACAAAAGGCTTTACGAGCTTGGGATCCATCAGCCGGACAGTATGGCCGAGTGCCTGCAGTTTGCGGGCCCAGTATTGGGAGCTGCCGCATGCCCCCATGCCGATAAGGCATTTGCCGCAATTGGCAAGGCTCTCCAGCACCTTATCCCGTTTGATCTGCACGTTGGTGATCTCACCGGTCTGCGTATCGCAGCTATAGATTTGAAACACGCTTTTGGCAATGTCGATGCCGATGAGCTTCGTGAAGTCGCAAAACTGATTAAGATTCGCCATGAGGGCCTCCTTTAAATGTTGTGCTAGAACATTTTGGCGCTTAGATGCCGTAAAAGACCGAGGGTCTTCAGGAGGTTCCTCACCCTTCACGGACTTGACGCATGAAGCCGTATGCGGCGTGACGCCCCATGCGGGGTCGTGCGTCAATTCATCATCGGCACCAACTCCCTTGAAACCCCAAGAAAGCGCTGGCTGCTTGCCGATGCTAAGCGGTGTGACTGAAAGAAAGACGTCATCGCCGACAGCAAAGGGGAAAGCGTTGCGATAACAGCGTGTGCCGTCATCACGTTCTCAGCCAAAGCGTTAAAACTCAGGCTGTCCGCGCATTCTCGCGGGCCGCGCAGAGTCGGACTTCTCCTATCTGCGCACTTCAAGTGTATGCCTTACGATGAAACAAGCTTGTGCGGGCAAGGCAAGGCGTATTCTTAAGGGCCGGGAAAAACTTTGGTTGAATCCGCCGCCAGGCGGAGAGGGCAAAGCCCTTCACAGGTTGGCTCACCGAGCTAACCGTCCTCAAACTCTTAACCTCATTTCCGGATTGTTAGAGAACACCACAAGCTTTGTACCAATGGGTACTACGCTTGATCGGGTACCTGAGGTCATTATCGTTTTATAATTGTCCTACCCTGTGAAGTTTCACCAGCGGCTCCAATGTTCCTAACCTATGCATTCGTGCAAGGCCGTTTAACTCGAGAGCCGATAGTGCAGCGGGCACGCGTTGTCCGCTCCGTTTTCCGCTCCAGCCGCGGCCACCCTGACCTTTCGGTTCAGGTAACGTAGCCGGAAACCACAGGGTCTTCCTTTTCCCGCCTTCGTCAATTTCAGCACCAACCTCGCTCTGTCCTCTTTGGCGCAGGTATCATGTACGCCGCATTTCGACAATTCTGCGGGAAGCGTATTCATGTCTTGGGAAATTGTTGCGGCTCTGCTTTGTTTAGGCGCCTGTACCGGTTTTTTGGCCGGCCTCCTCGGCATTGGCGGGGGCATGGTACTCACGCCTTTCATGACCATGCTTTTGGTCTATGCCGGCGTTCCCGACACCGCCATCGTCCATACGGCCATCGCGACATCTTTGGCTACCATCATGTTCACGTCGCTTTCTTCAGTGCGAGCACACCACAAGCGCGGTGCAGTGCTCTGGAACGTTGTTGCAGCAGTGGCACCCGGTATCTTGGTAGGTGCCCTTCTCGGGGCCAAAATCTCCAGCCTTCTCCCAACTTTCTGGATTTCTCTCGTCTTCGTCTGTTTTGTCGGCTTTTCCGCTGTCAAGATGTTCATCAACTCCAAACCGGAACCCAAAAGAACCCTTCCGGGAATGGCAGGAATGTTTGGCGCCGGTACCGGCATCGGAGTTGTCTCGGCATTGGTCGGCGCCGGGGGCGGCTTCATTTCCGTCCCGTTCATGGTGTGGTGCAATGTCAAAATGCATAACGCCGTAGGAACTTCTGCAGCCTTGGGATTTCCGATTGCCGCTGCCGGAACACTTGGCTACATCATTACAGGCTGGGGTGAACCGGGGCTCCCACAATTTCCCATAATGTTGGGCTACATCCATTTGCCAGCTTTATTGTCTGTGGCTGCAGCAAGCATTTTTACGGCGCCTTTCGGTGCCAAGGTCGCTCACAGCATCGACACGAAGCCCTTAAAGCGCATGTTTGCATGCATGCTCATGGTTCTTGCCGGCTATATGCTGACGCGCGCCATCAGTTCCCTTTGATTTTTCAACTTCATCTCTTTTCTTCTGCTGTATGTCTGAATTCACTTTGCCTCCTGTTCGTGCCGTAGAACCGGAAACCATTGCGACACACCTCTTCCATGTGAAAGAGGTAGCGCCGCTCGTGCACTGCATAACCAATGATGTTGTGCAGGAGATCACGGCAAACGTGTTGCTTGCGATGGGCGCATCGCCCGCTATGGTCATCGCTTGCGAAGAAGCCGCACACTTTGCCGCGATTTCCTCTTCCGTGCTGATCAATGTCGGTACTCCCCGTCCGGATTCGTTGGAAGCCATGCATCTGGCTACCAAAAGTGCCGTTCGACACAATGTTCCCTGGGTGCTGGATCCGGTTGCAGCCGGCGTCATTCCCTGGCGTGACAAAATGATCCAAGGCCTTTTGGCGCTTCACCCGACGGTGATCCGCGGCAACGCCTCAGAGATTTTGGCCCTTGCAGGAATGGGCAAAGGCGGCAAGGGGGTCGACAGTACCGACTCAAGTGATGCCGCTCTTGAAGCATCCGTCAAACTTGCTCGTGAGTACAACACAATCGTTTGCGTCACCGGCAAAACCGACTACGCGACCGACGGCAAGGAAATTCTTTCTTGTACCGGCGGATCCGTTAAGGCAACGCTTGTGGTCGGAACCGGCTGCTCCCTGTCAGCCATGGTAGCTGCCTTCGTTGCTCAAACCGAACATCCTCTTGAAGCTGTCATTTCTGCTTGTGCGTTAGCCAAACGGGCCGCACAACAAGCTGCCGGCGTAGCCCGCGGCCCGGGTAGTTTTGCCGTGGCTTACATTGACGCTCTGAACCTTCTGCAGGCCAAGGACTTTTATTGATGCGACACCCCATCGATCTTTCTGTTTACCTGGTACTCGATCCCGACTTGTGTGGCGGTACTCAAGGCATGATCGACACCACGCGGGCAGCAGTACAAAATGGCGCCACCTGCGTTCAATTGCGCGCCCCGCATTGGAAAAAGAGAGAACTGGTCGAGTGCGGCCGTGCGCTGAAGTCAGCTCTCGCCGCCTTTCATGTTCCTCTGATCATCAACGATCATGCCGATGTATGCCTTGCCGTTGATGCCGAAGGCTTGCATATCGGGCAGGATGATTTATCTCCCAGCGATGCTCGCGCCATCATCGGTAACAAAAAGCTCTTAGGACTCTCCGTGTCTAACGAGCAAGAACTCTCAGCAGTGGATGTTCGCTTGGTTGATCATCTTGGAATCGGACCAATTTTCTCGACGAGCACCAAACCGGATGCAAGCGATGCGCTTGGCATTGATGGTTTCGCAATACTGGCCTCACGCAAACCCTGTCCCGTTGTTGCCATCGGCAGCGTCAAAGTACCCATTGTTGGCGATTTGATTCGTGCCGGAGCCGATGGGGTTGCTGTTGTTTCTGCTATATGCGGACAAAAGGATCCCGGTGCAGCGACAAAAGAACTGGTTGACGCCGTGCAAATGGCTCGAATCTAGAGCGCAACTAAGCACTCTCATCTAAAATAGGGGTTTGAACCAATATCAGAGGATTTCTTATTGCTATGGCAAAAAGCAAACGAACGTCGGTTCGACTAACACTCCAACAGGCAAAACTGATTCTGCTTGCCAAGGCGATTGAGGAATCCAATGACGCGCATATCAAGTGGACATCGGCTGACGCCGAAGCCGCAAGCCTTCGTGCCGCCCATACGGTCGGAGAATCTGCCGATGCTGTGAGGCTTTTGACTGAGCGCGCCAAGGTCGTGTTGCGAACGGCTTCTGAGCGCGGCGTTAACACGACCGTCAGCACTAAAGCCCGCCTGCCCCAATTCTTCTCACCTTTCTTTGTTCTTCTGGCCTTCGTGCTCGGCGCCTTGACGGATCGCATTGCAAGCCCCGAGCACATTGTCAATCTGCTCTCACCTCCCTACTGGGGAGTGATCCTCTGGAATCTTGTTGTCTACATCGCACTGTTTTGCTGCGCAATCGGCCTGGTCGGAACCGGAACCAATCGATTTGCGTTGCCGTTGCGAAGCAGCCTCAACGCATTTGTTCAAAAGACAAGCTACGGCACATTGCGTCGTTCTGGTTTCAAGACACACTTCTACAGCGAATGGTCGTCGTTTGTTGCGCCGCTGATTCGCATGAACGTGGCTCGTACTCTACATTTTGCTGCTCTCTTCTTTGCTTTGGGCATCATCGTGAGTCTTCTGGTACGTGGCTTCGGAACCTCATACTGGGCTGGATGGGAGAGCACATGGCTTGCAGAAAGTCCTGAAAGCGTGAGGGCCTTTATTGACTACACCTACGGACTCATTCCCACTGTCGGTCCGTTGCCGCCGATGCCCGATCTCGCTCAGATCGTCGAAATGCGGGCAGACCGTCTCCCATATCTCGAAACTCCTGTTTCTGCAGCCCCCTGGCTCATTCGAATGATGATTCTGATGGGAGCTGTTGTCATCGTTCCGCGTTTGATCTTCGCGTGCTTCGACAGCTGGCGGATGAATCGATTTAAGTCGCAGACCACACTTTCGATTGAGTCGCCTTACTTCGAAAACATTCTTGTGCAATGCGCACAGGACGCCGTGCTGGGAAACTTGTTGATCGTCACATCGTCAGTAAATCGCCCCTTGCGAGATCAGACAACCTCTATCCTCTGCAAGCATTGGGGAAATGCGGAAGACTCTGCAGTTAAGACTGTCGACTTTGACGATGAGGAGTCAAGCATTCCTGCAATTCCTGCCGGCCCCCGAAAGCCGATCATTATGGTCTGGTTTGATGGCATTGAAACACCGGAAGAGGAAGTGCACGGCGCAGTCATTGAACGTTTGCGTCAATCTTATGAATCTAATGGTTCTGCTGTCTTTGCCGCACTCCTCGATATGAAGGAGTTTGCCCAACGCTTCGCTTCGATGCCGGCACGCATCAAAGAACGACAAGAGGCGTGGAAATCTTTGGGCAATTTGCATCAGACCAAGCTATTTGTGTTGCACGACTCTTCCGAGTCTCAGCTACAAGTGATCAAGACAATTCGAGCCTGGGCAGCTCCTCGAATTTCTGCCGATCAAATCGGCCCAATGACTGACACCGACAAGAAGGAAATTGACAATGAGCACTGATCCAATGCGAATTCATCTGAGTCTAGTCAGTCATACCAATATCGGCAAAACAACGCTGGCGCGTACTTTGCTGGGCAGAGACATTGGTGAGGTTGCAGACCGTGCCCATGTCACTGAAACGACAGATGACTATGTACTGGCTCGAACTCCAGAAGGATGTGAACTTATTCTTTGGGATACACCGGGATTTGGCAATTCTGTTGCTCTAGCAAAACGTCTGGAAGGCAGAGCCAATCCTGTAGGTTGGTTTTTGTCTGAAGTTTGGGATCGTGTCGCAAACAGATCTCTCTGGCTAAACCAGAAAGCGCTCAAGCACGTTAAAGAAACATCAAGCGTGGTGCTGTATCTAGTCAATGCAACCGAATTGCCAGACTCTGCGCCATACGTAACAGCAGAAATGCGAATCCTCGAGTGGATTGGGAAACCGGTGATTGTGTTGCTCAATCAAATGGGAGAACCAAAACCTCCGGAAGCAGAACAAGCAGAAGTTGATCGCTGGATAAACGCTATGTCCTCATATCCAATCGTTAAATCCGTTCTTCCGATGGATGCATTCGCGAGATGCTGGGTGCAGGAATTTGCTTTGTTTGACGCTATAGCAAAGGCTCTACCTGACGAACAACAGGCGACATTTGATGCGTTACGAGATGTATGGTCGAGAAAGCGTAGAGCTGCGTACAACGCTAGTATCCAAGCTATGGCTTACTATCTCGAGAAACTTGCCAATGATCGAGAGATTGTGGTGTCCGCTACGTCAAAGGATCAGTTCAGATTTCTGATGAAACGACTAGGACTTTTCAAAAATGAAACAGTCAATGATCCTATCAGTGCAGCGCAAACAGCACTTGCTTCACGCGCAGCCGATGAGTTTTGTGCTCTAACTGACAAACTGATAGAAATCAATTTCCTCCAAGGGAAAGGAGTCAAAAAAGAAGTTTTGCGACGGTTACAGTCTGACTGGGCAGTCAAAAGCGCCGTACCACTTGCGCCTACTGCTGTTGCTGGAGCGGTTGGAACAGGAGCAGTAAGCGGGTTGGCAACTGACCTCTCAACGGGGGGCCTTTCGATGGGGCTAGGTGCTTTGGTTGGTACGGTTGTAGGAGCCTTAGGGAGTGTTGGACTTGCAGTTGCCTATAACCATAAGAAAAGAAGCGATAAAACGGTAGTAACTTGGTCAGAGAAGGCTCAAGTAAATTTCTTTGTTGACAGCGTTCTTTTATATCTTGCTATCTCACATTTTGGTAGGGGTAGAGGGCATTGGGAGGACAGCGAATATCCTTCTCAATGGAAAGCACAAATAGAAGATATTTTTCTTCAAGAAAAAATCGCCCGATCAGATCGTATCTCTAATCTACACAACTTTATAATAAGAGTGTTAAAAATTCTTCATCCACTCTCCAAATTTTAATATAAAAGTACATGCTTACATTATTGATAAATCTAGCCGAGTCTCAGGAAAGACTATTAAAGATGGATGGCAGATTACAAGAACTCGGCATAAAGTATGAAAGAGTTGAAGCCGTCAATGGAAAAACATTAACCCCAAAAAACAAAGACTTGCTCACTTATCCCTATAATCACTTTGAAAGTAAAGTGAGATACACGCGAGAGTTAACAGATGGTGAAATTGGTTGCTTTCTAAGCCACAGGGCGTGTTGGGAAAAATTAGTGTCTTCAAAAGAAAATTTCGCTTTAATTATGGAAGATGATATTGAAATTTCAGACTCAGCCTCTAAATATCTTTTATCGAGTGAGTGGATTCCATCTTCTGTCGACATTTGCCAATTTTCATGCCTTGAAGAAATCCAAAAAGGTAGAATTAAAAATGAAATTTTAAAAATAGATGAGCTAGTGAGTCTAGTTGCGCCTATATATCCAATCCCCTTAGGAAGTCAATGTTATTTAATCTCTAAACGTGCTGCGAAAACAGCGCTAATGCTTTCTAAAAGATTTCCATGTCCCGTTGATGATTTTTTATTTTCACCATGGTTCTGGATAGAAAAAAAATTTATCATTTGGAGAACAGCCCCGACATTGGTCGTACCCAACAAATTGCTTAAATCAACAATTGGCTTAAGAACAAAAAAATATACAAAAAAAGCCCCCTTTTTTGTCCGACACGGTTTAACGAGATTCATTCTAGATTGGAAAATCAGAAAATCTCTAAAACAAGGTGTACAATTTGAATTTAAATTCAAAAAATAACCCCAACTAAAATTGCCTGGCATTAAGAGAACTGATTATTTAAACCAGTCTCATGCTTTATTGAAATAAGATATCATCTTCATCTACGTTTGATATTAATCTCAAAATTAGCTCTCGCCCCCTTGACTCGAGTTTAAAAAATAAAATTCTCTGTCATAGCGACGGATAACGCAATATTAAAAACTTCAACCAAGCATCGACTACACTATAATAAATAAATATTAATAATCACGGAAATTAATATGGAATTGTCAGACACATTGAGTCAAGCACAAAGCAAATTACGTATTGCTGTAGTTGTTCCCGTGTACAATACCGAATTGTATCTTAGAGAATGCATCAATTCAATTCTCGCGCAAAGCTATAAAGAGTTTGACATTTATATAATAAATGACGCATCAACAGATAAGAGCAAAGAAATTATCGAGGAATATAAATTACGCGATTCAAGAATTCACTTATACAACAACTCGAAAAATATAGGTGTCTCGAAAGCAAGAAATTACATTCTAGAAATTATAGAACTCGCCTCAAATTACGATATTATCTGTTATATTGATTCTGATGATCTAGTTACATATGACTATTTCGAATCAATCGCTAAACATTTTAAAAAATTTAAGTCAGACAGTGTCATTGTCGGCTACAAAACCTTTGATAAAAACTCAAAATCAGCTGATTTATGCCGTAACCATATAGCATTTGAGGTAAATCAAGACAATGCATATAAATTTTGCTTTGGACTTGATCCTTTCTCTAAAAAAAAATATTGCTCTATATCATTAAGTTTGTGCAATATGGCGTTTAATGCTAAGACAGTTAGAGGAATCAGGTTTGATGAAAAGATAAGAACAGCCGAAGATCAGGACTATATTTTGAGATGTCTCAGCAAATCAAAACAACTCACCATTGATGATAATATATATTATTTATATAGAATGAGGAACTCGTCTCTGACAAACTCAGATAGGATCCGTCTATCAGATATTGATGTTTTTTTAGATTGGATTAATAACAAAAATTGCTTATCCATGGCATGTCGTGAGACTGTTGAACATCTCGCTTTTCAAAACTTCTGGCGAGCAACTCAAGCTGCGGCAATGCAAAATAAACTGCTTAATTTATGGCCTGATCTACAAGCTAGATTAAAGATAATAGAAAATATTTTCATAACAAATGAATTACATACAAGAAAAAATAAAAAGAGAATTTTCATTTTAAAACTTGGAAAGTTTGCAACATTTTTATACTTAAAATTCTCGAGAATAAAATCATTAAATAAAAAATCTAACGCTTTCGACTGACATTCGACACTAAGATGATTCTTTAAACGATTTGTCTTTAGGAAAACAAACATGGATTTTTTCAAAATACCAAGCAAAAAACTTGATCGTTATGTGAGAAGATATACCAATCGTCCAATTATGGCTTATCTTCGGTTAGCCATATTAGCCTTCAAGATGACTATAAAACAACTTATTGAAGAGCTTTATAGATTGGCATGGAAGAATAAAAAAAGAAAATAGCGATTCTTGTAGACGGAGGGCTTGGTGATGTTTTGTTCGGCGTAATTTACGCTGATTCGTTTATAAAGCAACTCGCTTTGCATAAAAACGTTACTATTTTTGTCGGCCAGAGCGTAAGTGCCGTTAAGACTTTATGTAATGACAGGAGTTATCTTAACTTCAAATCTTTAAATGAATTCAAAGATCAAGAATTTGAATTAGTCATTGCATTAACAATGATGTTCCCTAGAGTTGTCAAATTCACATCTTCGATCGAAAAGGATAAAAAGTTATTAACTTACATAATGTCATTAAGGAAATTTGAGGAGGAAGCAACATGGATACTTGGAGAAGATAGGCAACTAAACCAGTTGCTATGGATGCTTGGTTCTGGACTAAATAGGTTTACCGCTTTGAATATAGCTGGAGGCTTAAAAATCGATACAAATTTCAGTTTACGAGTGCCGGAAGAAGGATATAAAATTTTTGACAGATATCCTGAACTGAATTGTAAAAAATTCATCACAATCAGTAGAAGTGTCGACAAAAACAGTTTATACAAAGACTCAATTCGATTGTGGTCTGTAGATAAATACGAGAAATTTATCATTAAATTTAAAGAAATTTACCCAGAATATAGGATAGTGTACCTAGGAGGTGATAAAACTACGTACTCAAAATTAAATGGAGTGGACATCGATTTAGTAGGCGAAACATCTATTGCGGAATTAATGGCCTTATTAAAAGAATCACAAGTTCACCTCGATGGCGAATGCGGCATGGTGCATATTCGACACTTTGTTTGTCAAAAACCTTCAATTGTATTGTTTGGTCCCACCTCTCCAAAATTGAAAGGATTTAAAGAAAATATAAATCTACGCAACGATGGATGTTGCCCATTACCAATGTGTGAACACATCCTTTTGGAAGGGCAGTGGTCAAAAATGTGCCTAATGAATAAATTAGGAACAAGAGCAACGTGCATTGAGTCTATTTCAGTTAGGCAAGTCATCGACTCATTTAAAATTCTTTTAAAATAATATCAATAGAATTTACATTATTTATTTTAATCGTGATAATTCTCTCTATTCATTAAATTGCAGAAAAACACTATTCCTCAGTTAAAGCATGTAAGTATCATTGTCCAAACCACAAATATCCGGATGTGAAATCTGCATAGATCGTCTCTTAGATTATTGACGAAGTATGTGATAATTTTTGCGGAAGAGCAAATACTTGAAAAGTTTCACAAATATTCTTAAAACTTTTCAACTGTATTGCGTGAACACAAACTAGGGTGGCTATTTGTCTAGAAAGAGTCACAACAAGCAAAATTAAGGTTTAGAAAACGAGTTACTAAAGAAAAGCCTATTCGAACATCTTAATTTAAAAAATGAAAATACTATTTACCGTAGCTGTCATGGACGCTTTTCATGGCTCTGTTATGCATGTTTTGGAATTAGCTAACTTTTTGGCCAAAAAGCATGAAATTTATATAATCACAACATACATTAATAGAAAAGTTAGAATTAATCTCGATGCCGACATTCACATAATCGAAATTGACAAGATAACGGAACCAATGACATTTGACCTTATTTGGTCATACCATTTTCCTCTGCTTGGGTCCCTATTAAGAAATGAATTTGTGGCGAAGAGAATAATCTGTGGTTCACTATCTTCCTTTGAGGAGCTAGAAACTTTCCCATTGTTTTGGAAACTATGTTCCGCATTACATTGTGTGTCCGAAGAAGCGGCTTTGGCGCATTGTAAAAATTATAATATCCCATTAGAAAAAATTAGAATAATGGAAAATGTAGTTCCCTTGAATTACACGCTATTTCAGAAAGAAGCTCTACCCAAAAAACCAGTAAATATAGCCATTGTCTCTAATTATGCTCCCAAAGAATTAACAGATCTTAAACAAAAGCTCGAGCCGAAAATTAGAATTACGTATTATGGCGGAAATAGAAATATCTTTATCACACCAGAAATTCTAATTAAACACGACTTAATCATTACTATTGGAAAAACCGTCCAATATGCCCTTGCTTTAGGCATTCCCGTTTATAACTATGGCAGATTTGGTGGCGATGGATATATCACTAAAGCCAATTTTAGTTTTGAAAGAACGTATAATTTTTCTGGACGACCAAATAATAGAAAACTAACTCCCGACAAGATATGTGAAGAAATTTTTTCACAGTACATTTTAGTCAGCAAAAATGCCAAAGATTTGCAGGAAATAGCTAGAAAAAATTTTCTTGTATCAAACTCTCTAAATAGATTTTTATCCGACTATGAGTCACTTCCAATCTTCGATTTCAAAGCATTACAGTCATATCATCTGTATCTGTCACAATGTGATTCATTTACAAAATATCTTTGTAGATGCCATCATCCAAGAACTAAATATACTAAAAAACCATTTCGAGTAATTTTCAAGTTGGTTAGAAAATTCTTAGCATTATTTACCCCCCCCCCACCTGTAGAGAAATCAAGGGCATTTGTGTCACCAGGTATCGCGGCCCTTGAGTTAACCCAAATTCAAATGCGTGAAATTAACTCTCCAGAATACATCTACACACGTTTAACCAATTTCTTCAATTTTGATCATTTAATTAATTAGCCTTTATGATAATTACTCTTAACTTGACATTAAACAAAATTTAGCGTGAGTTAATTCAAAACTTACATTCATAATAAACAGATAATTTAAGGTGTTTTTTCAACACCTTAAATTGCAACATTGCTTGAATGTGCTATCGTGATTAGATTCTTTTTTTTACTTTTTTGCTTTCTACGATTTAAATTAAAAAAAAATAGCATCTCATCAGATGGATATCTCTATAGCTTCAAGGCAAATAGCGCTATAGAACCCATAGCCAAGAACTTTGGGTATAAAGTTAAGGTACTTTCTAAAATTGATAGCATTCCGTGGCTAGATATTTTAACGCGGAAAGTTAGAGTTCTATCTATCCCACCGCGCGAGTTGGTCGGCAATTCAAACGAAAAGTGGAAGCGCAGATTTATAAAATGGTTATTTCTGGATGTGCATGATGAAATTTTTGTATACTGGATATATAGTCTTTTTGTTGCTGATTACGGATCAAATATTCTGTTTGTAGAAGGCGCTCATGTTGCTGAAATCTTTTCTAAGCATTTTCCTCATTTTAATGTACATATAATTTCGAACGGTGATTGCAGCAACCAGGTAAGATGGGTTTTTGAGTGCGCTTTTGTAACGAAAATGCTGAAGACCAACAGAGAAATCGGGATAACAATTTTCACAAATACAACTACAATATGGATAATTGAGATATATCGTCATTTACACCCTAATCGAAAAATAATTTTGCGCTTCCATGATATGCTTGAATGTATCGCAAGAGATAAAGAATCTCGAGAGAAGATATTGTATATTGTAGACGTGCTAAAGAGAAAAAAAATTATCGATGTAGTTGAGTCGTATTCCCGTGAGGATGCTCAAGACTTGGGTGGTATCTATCGTCCTAATGGAGTCAATCCTGACTTTTTGTATAAATTCATATCCCCATATCGTGAAAACATCTGTTGTTTTATTGGCGCCGGAAATAATGAAGGGGATAATATTGAGATCTCGAGAGAACACACGTTAAAGTACATATTAACTGAAATAAAAAAAATCTATCCAAATGCGGATCGGTATTACATGATCAGTGTGCCTAATTTTACAAAAAATCGCTTAATCTCTTATTGTGATTGTGTGAAATCTTATTCTACTAGTGAAATTTATATAGATCTAGTGCGAATAGATAAAAAGGAGGGTTTTTCATTCCGCATACCAGAGGCATTATGGTTTAATAGGAAAATTATTTCGAACAGAATAGGTCTCCTAGAAGAAAATTTTTATAGTCCGGAGAGAATTTTTTTGATTGGGTATGACCCTATAACACGTTTGCGTACATTTCTAGAAGGAGATTTAAGTTCACCATCTGAACAGATACTTCATTATTATGACTCACGATTGTGGTGGACAAACTCAGATCCTTACAATAAAGGAGGTTTACTGAGTGATATAGTTGAATAAGCCATGCTACAATTAATCTAACGCCATACTATTAACATGCAGGCGTGAAAATTGACATTATAAAGTCGCGTAGCGCACTTCTTCGATCTCATAAATCTTGAGGATTCGACATGTGCTATTTGTTCACGAACTTCACTGTGCGTTGTTCGTAACTTTCAACCTTAGCAGGAGCCCGGCTGCGGATTGCCGCCTATAATGTGAAAATTACCATTTATTCGCACAATGATTCTCATCCTTTCGTACACCCCAATTCTCAGTAAGAAGCCCAAAGCGTTGTTGTCGTTGATCTCGTTAAAGCAATTGCAAACTTTCGGGGCTACGCAAAGCGAGGCACCAGCTTGAGCAGGTGTCCCGAGTACGTGTTGACTGGTACGAGTTTCAGATCGCCGGGCAGCGCTCTGCCGGTGGTAGCGCACTGGCGTAGTTCCACGGCAGCCACGGGTCCAGTCAAAGGAGGCAATAAGCTCCGGCGTTATGTTCGGGATGCGCAAGCGTAAATGTTCGCCAGTCTTCAGCCTCTCATAGCGCGTCGTCCACACATGGCGCTCAACATGCTCGTAGAAAGCACGGTGTACTGCTTTGAGCCACTTCGGTACATCCTTGATGCCGTTGAGCTTGGCGATTTCTCGTAGTTTCAACAGGTTACAGAACCCCTTGGCGCCCTTGATGCTCCTTTTGAAGAAGGCTGCGTTGCGGTAGACTGCCACTGCTCTGACGCTTCGTTCTACCTGGTTGTTATCAGAACAGATGCGAGTGAATTAGCCTGCTTATTGCAAGTACTCAGACAAACGAATCGAATCCGG
>ERZ779850.392-NODE-392-length-55597-cov-29.189406_pt1 | contig 55597 bp, 40 predicted proteins | sample MGYA00511249_ERZ779850 | MGnify/ENA primary metagenome ERZ779850 (study PRJEB29588, sample SAMEA2162475) | human gut metagenome | biome: human gut; feature: human-associated habitat; material: faeces | place: Denmark | collected 2008/2010 ...
GCTGCAAATTTAACACTTTTCGAAAAATCCATGCACCGGAAATTCTGCTTGAGCCTTTCTTTCCATTGAGCTGGAAAATCTCAAAACCGGTGCAGCCATTGTGGTTAGGAGTTGTGTAGAAACCAGAAGGCACCCAGTTGCCGTCGTCGTCGAGAGTGAGACGATAGATAGAGTTTCCGTTGCCGGAAGTGGTGTTTGTGAGCTTGACCTCAGGCGACAACATAGACACAGACTCAGTGTCGAATCCATAATTGCTGATGAGGTGGGTAGTGGTGAATGTACCGCCAACTTTCAGAGCCTCGTTAGGAACGAAATTGTAAGAATAAGTGTTGGCAGCATCCTGGGCGCCGTTCTTGATAGGCACCTCGATCATGTTTGGTTGCCACTGTGTTCCCATGTAGAGGATACCGCCCTCGTCTGACAAAACGTTGCCAGAAACGTGTCCCCAGAAGTCGGCACGGCCGGCAGGAATGCCTGCGATTTCAAAATCTTTGGTTTCGCCTGTCGGAGAGATGATTCTAACGCCCTTGTTCACGTTGTAGTTAGTGTTGAACTCACCAGTGCGGACAATGATGTTGCCAGCATCGTCGCGGGTGATGTTTGTTCCTTTCCCTGAATCGAGTTCACCAACCTTTCCGGTCTGGTCCCAAATCTCGATTTTCTGAGTGTCCTTGTTTTGGAGGTAGAATTTACCGTTTACAGCCACACCCTGGCGGGCAGACGTGTGGAGAGGAGCCACGTCAGTGTTCATCCACAAGCATTTAAGATTGTGATCCATTGCAGATTTAGCATTGGTCGAAGGTGCAGATACAGCCAAGCTGGCAATTAAAGCTGCTCCAAAGAGTAAATTTGTTTTCATTTCGTTTGTTTTTTAAATAGTTAGAAAATAGTTATTTGATTAGAATCTTTTTGATTTCTCTTTCTGTTGCGATGAGGTATAGCCCAGGAGTCAATCCCGATGTTGGCAGGATGGTCGTTCCTACGTCGCATTTTTCGGTAGCCAGACATACACCCAGACTGTTGAATATGCGCACATCGGAATCGTAAGGCATTGTAATCTCCACGTCGGAGCCGATGCTGCGGATGCTCAATGCGCCTTCCTTGATGGCTGATGCGCCGGCGTTGTCACCCACAACAACAGTCATTGACGCCTTTTCAGAGCCGAAAGCCGCTTCAAGACGATAGTTGCCTGTGGCTTTGAACGAAACCGTATTTTCGGAAATCTCGACTCCATTTCCGGGAGTGCACGACAACCGGTATCCTGCAATGTTGGCGTTGACGAGATAACCGTCGCCGTTGTATCCATAGACGACAGGTCGGAACGAGTCGTTGACGTTAAGTTTCTTCGAGTAGTCGGCAAACGCAATCGATGCGATGTTGCCGTCGGTAGTCTTCGGAGCCGTCAGGAACCAGCCGTTTCTCACTTTCCTCAGGTTTCCGTCGCTTGGGCGGTTCAGAGTGCCGAGCGTTTCCGAATATATGGTTGACGATCCGCCGCCGTCAAAATTCAAGGCGTCGCTGCATCCTGCCATAATCATCATTCCAGCCAGCTCTTTTGATGTCACACCGTCGGAGATTCCGGCGTTGAACTTGTCGCCGTCGACAACCATCAGAATCAATTTCGAACCCGATTTGTCGACACCGATGGCTGTGCGTGGACGACGGTAGGCGAGATGGTCGAGCAGTTTGTCTGTGTCGAGAATCTTGCCGTCCTGCAGAATCATCGGACATCCACCGCTCATTTCCGTGATTTGGTCCACGACTTTGCCGTTGAGCGTGAATGTCGGTGTAATCTCAACGATGTCGCCAATCTGCAGTTTCTGTAGCGGCTCAATATACCACGAAGCATTGGCAGAGAGAACGATGCCACCTGACGGGATAGCCATATTTCCGGCATTTGACTGTGGAAGCCCCGTGATTCGGAATTTGGAAGTGCCATGTGCCGACAGTCCGCCGTCGACAGCTACAGCCGCCACCTCCACACCCGATGATTTAGTGCCTGTCGAGGCACCGTATTTGTCGGTGTAGATGACAAAATCGTTTGACTCGCGCGGAGTGTTTACGCTTTTTGCCGACATTTGTCCTGTTGCGGTCGAAGTCAGTCTGAACGTTGTGTAAAACTGTCCGAAATGCAGGCTTTTTCCAGCGTCTGCACCTACGGAATACCAGTCAGTCGTGCTTCGTGCAGTCTTGAATATCTCTGAATCTACCACGGTTGTGCCGATAGGGCCGTTGGCTGAAAACAAGTCAGCGTTTACACCTGCAAAATATTCATTTGCTTTGTCGCCGTTGTTCTCAATCATTTGCGGAATCGTGAGATTTGTCTTCAAATTGTTGTTGCCGCAGATTGTCTTTATCCGGACGATATGGTTTGTGAGGTCGGTGGTAGTGAAAAACACACGTTGCCTGTCTGTCCCGGTCAAGTCCAGTATGGTCAAGACAGTGCCAGGACCCACTTGACAATGCTTCAGCGTGTCGACAGCATATTCCTTGCCCAACACAGTCCATTTTGCGGAAGGTTGGGCAAAGACTGCTGAGATTGAAGATATTAATAGTACAAACGCGATAGATCTCATTGCTACAAGTTTATTCTTTTTCCAGTAATCGGTTCAATTGTCAACGACTTTCCGTCGGGCAGAGTCACCGTGTGAGTCACACTGTCGCTGTTGACAACATACATGACGCGCTTTCCTTTAGGACTCTCCCAGATTGCGCCTTTTATGACATGATCCTTGCCGAATGTGTGGACATCGACGATAGGATTGTCGCCCGTAGGAATCACCTCAGCGATGTAGCGCCCGCCGGTAAACACGTCGTGCTGCTTCTTGCGCAGGTTTGTCAGGTTGCGCAGGAACAAAGCCTCATACTCAGCCTTCTCGTTTACCCAAAGCAGGCGAGGGTCGACCCATCCGAGCTGGGAGCCGTAGAGGAAGCATTGCATGTTCTGATAGCGGAATTCGCCTTTTGTCACGTCGGTGTATGGCGAATACGTGTAAGCGCACGTAAGCACCCTGTCGGAATAGATCAGCGGGAACAGCGGAACGATTCGGCAGTCGGGGTTGTGCGGAGTGTTGACAGTCAGCAGAATGTCGAAGCAAGGGATGTAGCATTCGGCATTCTCTTCCGAAAACACGATGTTGTCTTTACGCAGGTGGCTTTCGCGCAATTCAGCCATCATGTCGCGGTAAGAGTTGTACCAGAACTCGCCTCCTCCCGCCGGATGGTTGTGGTTGCGGGCATAGCAGGGGTAGGGTGCGGCTGCTGCCACCTGGTCAATGTAGAGACCGTTGGTGTGCAGGCGGTCCTGTATGCTGTCGGCCAGTTCAAGAATGATGTTTTTCCAAATTGGCGACGACGGGCAAGTCACGGTGTTAGGAACAATTGAAGTGGGATACACCTCAGTGTAGAGCGCACCGTCAGGGCGTCGGCAAGAGGCATCTTTGCCATTGCGGGCAGCATAGCTCTCCGTTCCGGGGTCCCAAAGGCGTCCGTTGATGTAAGGAAGCACCTGGCATCCGCGGTTTCTCACTTGCCGTACTATAGGCTCGAATTTCGGGTTTGCCGGGAAATAGTCGGGATAGTGGGAGTCGTAGCTGTGGTGGTGCCAGAAGTACCAATGAAAGCAGATGCTGCCGCCGAAATAGTCGATAGCCTTGTTGACAGCGACCACCGTTGTGTCGCCAAGATATTTGGCGCGCATCCACAGATCTTTCTTCTCCAGCCATTCGGGGATGTTGCGTTCCTTCAACGTTTTGCTGCCCCATGGCGTCGAGAGTGCGAACGGGCGGTACCATTTAACGGCAGCCTCGCTCCATCCGCCGGCGGTTGTTCCAGTAACCGTGGTCCAAGGCACATTGAATCTATGAGATGCCTTGTCGGTCCATCCGTATGATGCCGCCACCTCTGTGCGGAAGCTGACGGCACCGTCTTTTTCGCGGATGCGCATCATCTTTCCGCAGGCGTTGCGGTCTTCGGGCGAGAAGTAGAACGTACCCTTCTTAGAGTCGAGCATGATCATCTGCATCGACGCGTTCCATGAAGGATAGTTGGCTTCGTAGTCGCCGTTCTCTTTCAGAGCATATTCATTTCCCCATCCGCCGGGTGTAATCACCTTGCCCTCTACAGGGGAGTCGATGGCGATGTTTGGAAATACGAAATTGGTTATAGTCCAATTGTCAGGCACGTTAGCCGACAGATTCCAACGCAGAAGATCGGCATTGTCGTCGAGCGACACGCGCATCTCCACGGGGTAGTTGTTACCGTCGTATTTGAGGCGTGTGTGCCACGAGAATACAATAGCTTTCGACGTGTCGCAGTCTTCCTCCCTCCAGCCGTGGTAAACGGCATAGCGGGGCTCGATGGTAGGCGTTTCTCCCTGTTCGCCAAGATATGTCAGGCTCCATGGCTGTCTGTTGTCGCCTGGCTTTGCCATTTCCGTTCCTGCGAATTTCATTGAAACGATGTCGAAAGAGCCGTTGTCGGCAAATTCCATAGCGACATGTTCGTTGGCGATGCGTACTGTTCCGTTGCCTTTGGTCACAGAAGTTTTGGCAATGGCTGGCAGAGCAGACAGGGAAGATGCTATGATTGCTGATATGACAAGTTTGTATGTCATTGTAGTATTCTGTAGTTTCTGTTAATAGTCAGGGTTGGTAAGATTCGGGTCGCGGTCGGTCTCGAGGCGAGGAATTGGCCACCAAGTGAATCGTGGAGCCCAGAATCTGTTCTTGTCGCGCACGCGGAGTTTCTCCTTGTAGGCTTCATACGACGGAATGTCGTTGAGGTCGTGGCGGTCGGAAGTCTTGAAGCTTGGAATGTCGGTGGCCGACAAGCCCTCGTAGCGGATTTCAGGCAATGGCTGTCCGTAGGATGGATGCTCGTTGAGCAGGTCGCCGATGCCCCAGCGGCGCACGTCGACAAACAGCAGTCCTTCAAGTACGAATTCCACTTTGCGCTCGCGGCGCACCAACTGTCTCATTTTGTTGACATTTCCTATTCTGTCGGCTGAAACTTCCGGCATTCCGGCGCGTTTGCGTATCTCGTTGATGGCATTGTAGACCGATTCGTCCAATTCTCCGAGTTCAATCTTCGCTTCGGCGTAGTTGAGCAAAATCTCGGCATAGCGCATTAGGATGAGGTTTGACGAAGAGCTCATCAGCTGTTCTGTTGTCTCGTTTGCATATTTGCGCCACACATATCCCACACCGTTGTTTACGAGCGACGGGCTTGTTCCTGTCACATCGACGTTGTTGGCTGTATACCATTTGTTGCGGCGTGGGTAGAAGCTCGTTTTCGAATCGTAGATGTTGATAACGCATTTCAGCGGATTGTTGCCGTCGGTGTTGGTGTAATATACCGTATCCATGTGTCCTGCAAGAGTCGCATTGAACCGAGGGTCGCGGTTCTTGGTCGGGTGCTTAGGATCGTAGAGTGGCGACTCGTCGATGCGTTTACCGTCGATACATTCATAGGTGTCGGCGATAATGCTGCTCGGGAAACGCACAGAAGAGCCATAGTTGCGTGAAGAATGGCCATAGCCCACAGTGTGCAGTTTCTTTGATCCGGAAGTGGAGTACATCAGCTCCCAAAGGCATTCGTCTCTCACGTCGCTTTTAGCCTGTCCTGTAAGGTTGAACAAATCGTCGAATTTCTTTGCAAGATGACGTTTGCCAATCACTTTCGACGCAGCGTCGGCAGCTTGACGGAAATAATCCTGTCCTTTGCCGTCTACGTTGAAGCTCCCGGCAAACAGGCAGATGCGTGAAATCAGACCGTATGCCACAGACTTGTCGACGCGTCCGCGCTCGGCGGCAGTCCATGGCAGACTGTTGGCTGCGTCGTTGAGGTCTTTTGTCAGGAAGTCGATGATTTTACCTTTCGGAGTGCGTCCTTCTTTATACTGCTAGATGGTCACGGGCGCGGTGAAGAAAGGCACATCGCCATAGGCTGAAATCAGATTATAGTAGGCATAGGCGCGGAGCACGCGTGCTTCGGCATAATATTGCTTTGCCTTGTCCGACATAGTTTCGATTGACGATTCAGCACCTGAAATCACAGAGTTGGCGCGTGCGATTATGCCGTATTCTCCAGACCAGAATGCTTGGATTTTGACATTGTCGGGGTTTAACGCTCCGCCTGCACCGATGCTCTTGTTTTCGTCCTGCTCAAGTCCGTAGGCTGTGTAGTGGTCGAGCACGATGCATGCCGGGACAGACCAGTTCATGTCGAAATAGAGCTTCTGATAGGTGCCGGTCACGCCTTCTTTCAATCCTGCCTCCGACTTGTAGAAACCGACGTTGTCGTAGGCTGGATTATCTTTGTCGAGGAAGTCGGAGCATCCAACGACTGCTATGGCAGCAGATGCAAGAATATATTTTGATAAAGTCTTAATCATTGTTTTTTTGATGTTTAGAATTCAACATTTAAGCCAAACACGAATGTCTTGTTGAGAGGGTATAGGCTCGCTCCCGAGCTTACGCTGTTCTCTGGGTCGAAACCTTCGTAGAAGTTGTCTTTTATAGTAAACAAGTTCTGCGCGCTCGCATATACTCTCAGCTTTGAGATGTGTGCAGCCTTTGTGATAGAAGAAGGCAGAGTGTAGCCGAGAACGATGTTCTTGAGTCTGCAATATGCTCCGCTCTTTACCCAGAAAGAGGAAATCATATTGTTGGGGTTTGTCGCGTTCGGATCCTCGAGCAGACGCGGGAATTTGGCGTCGGGGTTTTCGGGAGTCCAATAGTCAAACTGATATTTGTAGATGGTGTAGTTTCCACACAACGCTCTTGCGCCGGCGCCGGAGTAGTATACGTCCTTTTTGCCTACGCCCTGGAAGAAGGCTGAGAAGTCGATTCCTTTCCATTGCAAACCGAGAGTCAGACCGAACTCGTAGCGAGGAGTCGGGTTGCCGATGATTGTACGGTCGTGGCTGTCGATTTTGCCGTCAGGCACACCGTCAGGACCGGAGATGTCTTTATATTTAATGTCGCCTGGAGCCACGTTGGCTTTGTTGCCGCCATACACAGGCGATGCGTCAATCTCTTCGCGCGACGAGAAGTATCCGTCGGCTACATATCCGTACCACGAACCGTAAGGCTTGCCCTCGGTGGTCAGTGTGGTTCCGCTTTTATATTCTTTGCCGTAAAGGTTGATCACTTTGTTTTTTACATCAGAGATGTTTCCCTTTATGTAGTAGTCAACATTGCCAATTCTGTCTTGCCAAGCGATTGAGAATTCCCATCCGTTGTTTCTCATCGAACCGGCGTTCTCCCAAGGAGAGGTCATTCCTACAAACAGAGGCACGGGGAATTGCTGCAGCATTTCGTCGATGTTGCGCACGTAATAGTCGAAACTACCGCTCAATCTGTTTTTCAGAAAAGCGTAGTCGACGCCGATGTCGAACTGGTGTGATTTCTCCCAAGTGATGTCAGGGTTTGCAAGCTGAGTCTGTGCCACGCCCGGAGAAAACTCTTTGTCAAACCAGTATCCATAGCCTGTCGCGCTTCCGATGGATGCCGAATAAGGGTAGTAGCTGCTTATCGCCTGGTTGCCCAACAGACCGTATGATGCTCTCAGCTTGAAGTTGTCCATGACGTTTTTGGCTGATTCCCAGAACGGCTCCTGAGAAATTCTCCATCCGGCAGAAACAGAAGGGAAGAAACCCCATCGGTTGTTGCCGATGAATCGCGACGTTCCGTCGTAGCGTCCGTTGACCTCAAACAGGTATCTGTCGTCGAAAGAATAGTTTACTCTGAACAGGTATGAGAGCATCGCCCATGCGTGGCGTGCGCTTGAGTTTGTCATTGTCGCGGCATCGCCGTTATTGAGGTCTTGGTAGCCGTCGTAATAATAATTCTTTCGACCGGCAACAAGGTATGTGTAGTTGAGCTCTTCCGACTGGAAGCCCATCAGGAGTTTAAGATAGTTCTTGCCGAAAGTGTTTTCGTATGTTCCAATCAGGTCGTATTGCTTGCGCACTTGCTTTGTGCGTTGGTCCGACATCGATGATCCTGTTGTCGGGAACGAGCCTTTGAAAGCTCCGTTCTCGTATGTGTCGTAAGGCTTTACGAATGCGTTTGTCTCGCCATCGTTGCGCTTCCAGGTGTATGCTCCGTAGATTGAAAGACCTTTCAGCGGAGTGATTGTCAGCGATGTCTTGATGATATATTCAGGAGCAGTGCTGTTTGATGTGCATCCTGTTCTGACCATTGCTATAGGGTTTGTGCCGTTGATGCCGTATCCGTATGTTCCATCGGCGTTGATTCCCGACATAATAGGTGTCATTGTCAACGCTTTGCCGATGATATTGGCAGGGGAGTCCATAACGGGCGATGTGGCATTGGCTTGGCGCACGCTGGCGTCGATTCCCAATTTCACCCATTTGTTGATTTTCATGTCTGAGTTTAAGCGCAATGATGTGCGTGAGAACTTGTTGTTGTCAATCAAACCGTCTTGTGAGTAGTATCCGGCAGAGGCGAAAACTTTAATGAATTCGCTGCCGCCGCTCACGCCCACGGAGTAGTTTTGCACAATAGCCGAGCTCTTTATCACTTCGTTGCGCCAGTCGGTGTCGTAATAGTTGATTTGGTCAACGCCACCATTTTTGTAAATATCTATTACGTTTGTGTAAAGGGGTTGTTGCAAGGCGTTTTGACGGGCAATGTCGACAGCCTGCATATATTCGATGGCAGTTGCCGGCTCTGGCAGGGTGGTGGGAGTGTTCATTCCTACGTAGCCGTTGAAAGTAACTGTCGGTTTGCCTTCGTAGCCGCGTTTTGTAGTAATCAGGATTACACCGTTTGACGCGCGCGAACCGTAGATTGATGCAGAGGCGGCGTCTTTAAGAACTGATATCGTCTCGATGCTGTTGAGGTCTATTCGGTTGAAGTCGCCCTCCACGCCGTCGATAAGAATGAGCGGTGATGTGGATGAGTTGAGCGATCCCAGTCCTCTGAGTTTCAGAGAGGCCTGGTCGTTGCCAGGCTGTCCGGAGCTCTGCACTGCTGTAAGTCCCGGCACGATGCCCTGGAGGGCAGAAGAGCCGTTGGAGACGTTGGCTCTGAGGATGTCCTTGCTGTTGATGCTCTGTACGGCACCGGTAAGGTTTATTTTCTTCTGTGTGCCGTATCCCACAACGACCACATCGTCAAGGGCAGTTGCCGTCTGACGCATGACAATATCCTTTTGTGTTGCCTTCTTTGCATCGATTGTTATCGTCTCAGAACCTACAAACGTGAATTTCAATTTGGTCGGAGAGTTCAATTCAATTGAATATCTGCCGTCTGCGTCTGTAACGCCGAGCGTGTTGCCGTCCTTGTTTGTGACGGCGACTCCGATCATCGGCTCTCCGCTTTCATCAACGACTCTGCCTTGCACCGTGAATGCTTGGGCAAGCGCCGTTTGCGACATGGCGAGAAATGCAAGAATCATGGAGGCGTTTAAAAATCTTTTCAGCTTCATTATTCGTTTTTTTATCTTGGTTTGTTTATGTTTTAATCAGTATTCTCTGAGAGGAATGGCTTGCTTATTGGTTGTCGAAAGCTCTGATTCGGGCATTGGCGCATGCGCCTATCAGTCCTACCTGGTCGCCAAGTTGTGAAAGCACGATTTTTGTGTCTTCGTTGACAAGGTTCAGGGAGTAGCGTCTCACCAATGTTTTTATCGGTTGGAGGATGTAGTCGCCTGTCATTGAGAGGTTTCCTCCGATAACCACTTTCTCCGGGTTGAAAATGTTGATCAGCCCGGCGAGCCATCTGCCGAGCACCTGTCCGATGCCTTCTACAAGCTCGATGCACAGGAGGTCTTCTCGGTTGACGGCGTTTATGATATCGTTGAGCGACACGTCGCCCTCCGATTTGAATTTCTTTGCAAGGATTGAGTTCTCGCCCGCTTTCAGACGCTCTATCAGTTTGCGGTGCAGGGCGTTGCCTGAGGCTTCGGTCTCAAGACAGCCTTTCTTTCCGCAGTGGCACATAATTTCGTTGTTGAACGTGACCATGTGTCCCAACTCTCCGGCGAATCCCGACTTTCCACGGTAGATTTTACCGTCGAGAATCATTCCGATGCCGAGTCCCCATCCGATGTTGACAAAGATTACGTTTTTTTCGTTTGAGCAGTTCCCGAATGTGTATTCTCCGAGAGTCATTGCTCTGGTGTCGTTCTCGATGCACGACTTGATTCCGATTTTCCGTGTCAGGACATCGGCGAGCGACTGCTCCTCAAAGTTGAAACGGCTGTAGCTGTAGCCTGATTTTGGATTTACGCGTCCGGAGATGTTCAGGTTTATGTTGATGATGTTGCTTTTGTCAACATCGAGAGTGTCGATAAAATGTTTTATGATTTCGCAAAGACAGTCAAGCCCGGCAGGGGTGTTCTCGAAGTTGTAGGGAATGCCGGTCTGTTTCTCGACCATGTCGCCGCAGAAGTCGATAAGCCCTATGCTTACGGACTCGTTGCAGATGTCTACTCCTGCGAAATAGCATGAATCAGGGTTCAATCCGTAGAGCACGGGATGGCGTCCGCCGTTTGTCTCCAGCTTGCCGCGCTCCTCGATGATGCCCATTCCGACAAATTCTTCCACGAGTTTCGTGATTGTCGGGATGCTCAATCCGAGCGATTTCGCCAAGTCGGGCAGCGTGTAGTAGCCGTTTTTCATAAAAAATGAAATGACGCGCTTCTTCACCGCAGCGTTTTTGGTGCCTTTTCCTATTTCGTGTATTAGGGTAGAAATCATTCTTTATATTAATAATGTATTATGTCAATCGTTGCTTTTTCTTGCGACAAAGTAAATTGAAAAATTCGGCATAACCAAATTTTTTAATTAAAAATATTGAGGTTAATAAATTTTTTTTGAAATTCTTTGGGGAGATAATAAAAATATTTACCTTTGTGGAACCCAAAAAACAAATGCACTAACAAAAATGCTTGATAGAAGAACCTTTATAAAAAGTTTGGCGGCATTGGGCGTTGCTGGTGTGATGCCTCAAAGCTTGAAGGCTGGCGTAGGTCTTGGCGACGAGGCCATGCCGCTGCTTGCTGTGAATAACAATGCGCTTAGAATCACCGGCACTTTCCTGGACGAGATTTCGCACGACATCCCGCACCAGAACTGGGGCGAGAAGGAGTGGGACGCGGATTTCCGCTATATGAAGGCGATAGGGATCGACACCGTTATAATGATTCGTTGCGGATACAGAAAGTTTATCACATATCCTTCGGCATATCTGGTGGGAAAAGGGTGCTATGCGCCTTCGGTCGACTTGCTTGACTTGTTTCTGCGTTTGTCAGACCGTTATGGGATGAAGTTCTATTTCGGACTGTATGACTCAGGTGTTTACTGGGACACTGGCGACATGACAATGGAGATGGAGCACAATCGGTTTGTTGTCGACGAGGTGTGGAATAAGTATGGGGCAAAGCATAAGAGTTTCGGCGGATGGTATGTCAGCACCGAGATTTCGAGAAAGACAAAAGGCGCTGTCTCGGCGTTCCATACGTTGGGCAAGCAGTGCAAGGATGTTTCGGGCGGTTTGCCAACGTTTATCTCTCCGTGGATTGACGGCAAAAAGGCTGTCATGGCGTCGTCGTCGACCATCACAAAGGAGAATGCCGTTACGATTGCCGAGCACGAACGCGAGTGGGATGAGATATTCTCCGGAATCCACGATGTGATTGACGCATGTGCCTTTCAGGACGGGCATATCGACTACGATGAACTTGACGCATTTTTTGAGGTCAACAAGAAGCTTGCCGACCGTTACGGCATAAAGTGCTGGACAAACGCAGAAACTTTCGACCGCGACATGCCGATAAAGTTTCTTCCGATAAAGTTTGACAAGTTGCGTATGAAGCTTGAGGCGGCGAAGCGTGCCGGATACGACAAGGCTATAACGTTTGAGTTCTCTCATTTTATGAGTCCTCAGTCGGCATATCTTCAGGCGGGGCATCTGTATGACCGGAATAAAGAGTATTTTGGCATAGAGTAAACCATTAAACAATGTATTATGATTGTAGGAAAGGTAAATATGAGGTATGTCGCGTTTGTCGCCGTGGTGGCGGCAGTGGGCGGCTTCCTGTTTGGCTATGACACGGCAGTCATATCTGGGACGATAGACACCGTCGCGGGCCAGTTCTCGTTGGACGCGCTCCAGAAAGGCTGGTATGTGGGCTGTGCTCTGGTGGGCAGCATCTTTGGCGTGTCGGTGGCTGGAATGCTTGGCGACAGCATCGGAAGAAAGCGTTCGATGATACTGTCGGCGGTGCTGTTCACGGTGTCGGCGTTTGGCTGCGCTGTCTCGGCGACGTTCGCGGAGTTGGTCGCATATCGCATAGTCGGCGGTGTTGGCATAGGCATAGTTTCTGTGATTTCACCGTTGTATATCTCGGAAATGTCGGTGCCGAAGCATCGCGGACGGCTTGTGTCGCTGTATCAGTTGGCGATAACGGTTGGATTTTTAGGCGCTTATATGGCAAACTATGCTTTGCTGCAGTTTGAGCATACTGCATTGCTGTCTGGCAGCTCGTTTGTGGTCAAGGTTTTCGGATCGGAATCGTGGAGAGGAATGCTCGGCTTGGAGACATTGCCGGCTGTCGTGTTTCTTCTGATAATCTTTTTCATTCCGGAATCGCCTCGTTGGCTGATGCTTAAGCGTCGTGAGGACGAGGCTATGGCGGTTGTCGGGCGTATATATGAGAACAGGACTGATGTGGAAACAGAGCTTTCCGGCATACGCGCGTCTGTCGGCGCGGAAAAGCGCACCGAATGGCGCGAATTGTCGCAGAAGAGTGTGCGCAAGATGGTTATTGTTGGTGTCGCCATAGCGATTCTCGGACAGTTTATGGGAGTCAATGCCGTGCTTTACTATGGCCCGTCGATTTTCAGCGACAGCGGTCTGTCGAGCGGCGACTCCTTGTTCTACCAAGTGCTTGTCGGTTCGGTCAATATGCTGACAACGATTCTGGCATTGCTGATTATTGACAAAGTGGGACGCAAGAAACTGGTCTACTACGGTGTAGGCGGTATGATAGTGTCGCTGTTGCTCATAGCTGCATATTTCGCGTGCGGACAGACGCTCGGCATCTCGCCTGTGGCTTTGTTGACGGTTTTCCTGGCATATATTTTCTGCTGCGCCATATCGATATGTGTCGTGGTGTGGGTGCTGCTCTCGGAGATGTATCCCACGAAGGTCAGAGGACTTGCAATGTCGATTGCCGGACTGTCGTTGTGGGTGGGCACCTATCTGATAGGACAGCTGACACCGTGGATGCTCTCCACGCTTGCGCCTACAGGCACATTCCTGCTGTTTGCAGTGATGTGTGTGCCTTACATATTGATAGTGTGGCGGTTGGTGCCTGAGACCAAGGGCTTGAGTCTGGAGGAGATAGAGAAAATCACAAAATAGAAAATCAATAAATATATTATAATATGAAAGAAAAAATACAGAATCTTGCGCAGCAATATAAGTCGGAACTCCTCGACAATGTGTTGCCGTTTTGGCTTGACAAATCGCAAGACAAGGAATATGGAGGATACTTTACGTGTCTTGACCGCTATGGAAAAGTCTTCGACACAGATAAGTTTGTATGGCTTCAGGGCCGTCAGGTGTGGCTGTTCTCAATGCTATACAATAAATTGGAGAAGCGTCAGGAGTGGCTCGACTGTGCGGTGCATGGTGGAGAGTTTCTAAAGAAATATGGTCACGACGGGAGTTTCAACTGGTATTTCTCGCTCGACAGGGCGGGCAATCCGCTGGTTGATCCATATAATATCTTTTCGTATACATTCGCAACGATAGCGTTTGGGCAGCTGGGGCTTGCCACAGGCAATGATGAGTATAACGACATTGCCCGCCGCACGTTCGACATCATTCTGAAGAAGAAAGACAACCCGAAAGGCAAGTGGAGCAAGCTGCATCCCGGAACGCGCGACTTGAAAAATTTCGCGTTGCCGATGATTCTGTGCAATCTCGCATTGGAAATCGAACATTTGATAGAGCCTGAATATCTTAACCGCACAATCGACACCTGCCTGCACGAGGTGCTTGACGTGTTCTATCGTCCGGAGTTGGGGCTCGTCGTGGAGAATATGACAGTCGACAATCAGCTGAGCGACTCGTTTGACGGCCGTCTCGTGAATCCCGGCCATGGCATTGAGGCGATGTGGTTCTGCATGGACCTCGGCAAGCGTCTTGGCCGCAAGGATATTGTGGACAAGGCGGTCGACATAACGTTGAATATGCTCAACTATGGATGGGACAAGGAGTACGGAGGTATCTTCTATTTTATGGACCGCAAGGGCTGTCCGCCGCAGGAGTTGGAATGGGACCAGAAGCTGTGGTGGGTGCATATTGAAACGTTGATTTCGCTGCTTAAAGGCTATAGCCTTACCGGGAACGAGGAGTGCTGGAAATGGTTTGAGAAGGTGCACGAGTATACATGGGCGCATTTCAAGGACAAGGAGGCTCCGGAATGGTTCGGCTATCTCAATCGCCGTGGCGAGGTTCTGTTGCCTTTGAAAGGCGGCAAGTGGAAGGGATGTTTCCATGTGCCGAGAGGATTGTATCAGTGCTGGCAAACGTTGGAGGATATCTCCCGCAAGGAAAAGTAGTGTTTCTTCATTATAAGACGAAGGGAATGTGTGGAATGTGATATTCCGGCATTCTCTTCTTTTTTTTTGTGGCTCGGCGTTGGCACAGGTTAAAAATCAGGTTTCGCTGCTGACCCTGAATCGTGGAATGTGAGGAAATAAAAAAAGGATGAAATCCATTGGATTCCATCCTTCAAAGTAGCGCCTACGGGAATCGAACCCGTGTTTCAGGCGTGAGAGGCCCGCGTCCTAACCGCTAGACGAAAGCGCCGTTAAAAATTTTGTGTCCGGAATGAGACTCGAACTCACACGATCTAATGATCACTACCCCCTCAAAGTAGCGCGTCTACCAATTCCGCCATCCGGACAAGTGAGCGAAAAACGGGACTCGAACCCGCGACCCCGACCTTGGCAAGGTCGTGCTCTACCAACTGAGCTATTTTCGCAGTCGCTGTTGCCAGCCAATAATTCAAAAAACTCTGAGCGAAAAACGGGACTCGAACCCGCGACCCCGACCTTGGCAAGGTCGTGCTCTACCAACTGAGCTATTTTCGCAGTCGCTGTTGCCAGCCAATAATTCAAAAAACTCTGAGCGAAAAACGGGACTCGAACCCGCGACCCCGACCTTGGCAAGGTCGTGCTCTACCAACTGAGCTATTTTCGCAGTCGCTGTTGTTTCGCTTTTGCGAGTGCAAAGATAGAACAGATTTTTTATTCCCGCAAATTTTTCGGTAAAAAAATTAGAAAAAAATCACCGGAATCCTTTTGTTGACGGGTGTTTTGAGGGATAAAAAGCGGAGGAACAAACTGTTATAAATTTGCTCCTCCGCTTTGAAATTTTTCTGCCGATTAGTAGTTTCTTGCGAAGATTACTCGGCGCTCAGAAGGCTTGCCTGTGAAAATGCAGGTGCCGGGTGTTGTGTCGCCGTCCAAAGGAATGCATCGGATTGTGGCTTTTGTCTCTTCTTTTACGCGCTCTTCTGTCTCGGTGGTACCGTCCCAGTGTGCGAGAACGAAGCCACCCTTTTCGATAAGCTCTTTGAACTCGTCGTAAGAGTTCGCCTCGAAGATGTGGGAGTCGCGGAAGTTGCGAGCCTTGGTGTAGATGTTGTTTTGGATATCTTCAAGAAGGTTTGCAACGTAGTCGACGATTCCGTCGAGCGAAACGGTCTCTTTCCCGAGTGTGTCGCGGCGCATGACTTCTGCCGTGTTTTCCTCCAAGTCCTTCGGTCCGATGACGAGGCGCACAGGCACACCCTTCAGCTCGTAGTCGGCGAATTTGAATCCCGGGCGTTTGTTGTCGGCGTCGTCGTATTTCACGCTGATGCCTTTTGTCTTCAAGCCTTCCACGATGCCTGCCACTTTTTCAGAAACCATGGCGAGTTGTTCCTGCTTTCTATAAATAGGTACAATCACCACTTGTATAGGAGCCAGATGAGGTGGCAATACAAGACCGTTGTCGTCGGAGTGAGTCATGATAAGAGCGCCCATGAGTCGTGTCGATACGCCCCATGACGTTGCCCAAACGTAGTCGAGTTTGTTTTCCTTGTTGATGAACTTCACATCGAAAGCCTTTGCAAAGTTCTGTCCGAGGAAGTGCGACGTGCCCGATTGCAGTGCTTTTCCATCCTGCATCATTGCCTCGATGGTAAATGTCTCGAGAGCTCCTGCGAAACGCTCATGTGCTGTCTTCACGCCTTTGATCACAGGCACGGCCATATATTTTTCAGCGAAGTCGGCATATACGCCGAGCATCTTCTTAGCCTCCACGAGGGCCTCTTCCTTAGTGGCGTGTGCGGTGTGTCCTTCCTGCCATAGGAATTCGGCGGTGCGCAGGAACATGCGTGTGCGCATTTCCCAGCGGAACACGTTTGCCCATTGGTTGCAAAGGATAGGGAGGTCGCGATATGAGTGTATCCAGTTTTTATAAGTGTTCCAAATGATGGTTTCCGAGGTTGGTCGGATGATGAGTTCTTCCTCGAGTTTGGCTGCGGGGTCGACAACCACACCGCTGCCGTCTTCTGCGTTTTTAAGACGGTAGTGTGTCACTACGGCGCATTCCTTTGCGAATCCCTCCACGTGTTCTGCCTCGCGGCTGAGGAATGATTTCGGGATTAGAAGAGGGAAATATGCGTTGACGTGTCCGGTTTCTTTGAACATGTCGTCGAGAGTGCGTTGCATTTTCTCCCAGATGGCATAGCCATAGGGTTTGATAACCATGCATCCTCTGACTGCCGACTGCTCGGCGAGGTCTGCTTTAACGACCAGGTCGTTGTACCATTGCGAATAGTTCTCGCTGCGTTTTGTAAGTTGTTTTAGCTCTATTGCCATTTTCTTAAAAATATTTTGTCACAAAAATACGGTATTTTTCTGAATGTTACGGAATGTTGTGCTAAAAAACTGTGCAAACGCGACTTCCCCGGGGCGATGATTGCGCGATATTGCGATTTTTCACAAATAACGTCCGGCGAGTTGGACAAAATTGGTGTATTTGTATTGGCTGATTCTTGCGTTGCCGTGTTTGTTGTGGCTTGGCGCGGGGTAGCATGATATAATTGCACGATAATGAGATTTGGTGTTGGCAGGAAAACGTTGATGGTTGTGGCCGGAATTGTGTGGACAGTTGTCGGCGTCAACATCCTGCGTATCGGGATAGACTGCTGGGTGCAGGTGTCGGGCGGGTTTGTGCTGATGTTGCTGGGGGCGGTTGCGGTGTTCGCGGCGTTCCACTATATGGTTTTCAGCAGGATGTTTCATAAGCACAAGCGTAGGATTTCGCAAAAAGGCGACTCCAATTGCCTGATGGGCTTTTTCGACGCTCGTGGTTGGATTATTATGGCGTTTATGATAACGTTGGGTGTGTCGATAAGGCGTTATGAGTTGATGCCGCTGTGGTTTATCGCTCCTTTTTATACGGGGCTGTCGTCTGCATTGGTGCTGACGGGCATCCGTTTTTTGTTCAGCAGCAAGTTTTGGAACAGAAAAAGTGTGGGGTGAATTGCTGTCGTGTCCGGCTTTTCAGTCGAGTGTGTGGTGCATGGCGAAAACGACGATGAAAAAACTTCAGTACGTAATATAATGTGGAACAAGTGATTATGGTAAATGAGAGCAGAATGCGTGAAAAAAGATGCCTGAAAATTTGGAGGTGGATGAAAAAGTTACTACCTTTGCACACGTAAACGAAACATCGCGGGATGGAGCAGAGGTAGCTCGTTGGGCTCATAACCCAAAGGTCGTAGGTTCGAATCCTGCTCCCGCCACTAAGAGAGGCTCACCATTTGGTGGGTCTCTCATCTTTTATATGCTCGGCATAGGCATGTGCGCCGACTCATCCGTAGTGGCGTACCTCCGGCACGCAGGCTGCTGGGGCATGTCGAGTCCAGGCGCGCTCTGCTGTGCTCGCGCATCGGCTACGTTGGTAGGCATGCGCTCCGATAGTCTGGATGCGCCCTGCGCGATTCCGCGCCAAACAGGTGTGTGCTGCCGTCACGCATGCCGCGCCGTTTCCCGGCTTATATGCCGCTTTGCCGCGATGGGGAAGTTTCTCCGTCGGCGCATACGCAAACAGGGCGGAGTCAGCTGCTTTTGCAGCTCTCCGCCCTGTGTTGGGGTTTAAGTTGGCGTTGTCTTATTTCGCCTTTGCTTCCACGTCGGGAGCAATGAGTTTGTAGCCCTTTCCGTGGATGTTGATGATTTCGATTGAAGGATCGTCCTTCAGGTGCTTGCGCAGTTTGGTGATGTATACGTCCATGCTGCGGGCGTTGAAGTAGTTGTCGTCAATCCAGATTGTCTTCAGGGCGAAGTTGCGCTCGAGGATTTCGTTTACGTGAGCGCAGAGCAGGCTCAGCAGTTCCGACTCCTTGGTTGTGAGTTTTGTGATTTTATCCTCGATCATCAACACTTGTTTCTGAGTGTCGAAAGTGAACTTGCCGATCTTGTACATCGTGATTTCCTTGCCTTTCTTGCCTTTCACGCGGCGCAGGATAGCCTCGATTCTAAACACGAGCTCTTCCATGCTGAACGGCTTTGTGATATAGTCGTCGGCACCGATTTTGAAGCCTTCGAGGATGTCCTCCTTCAGTGATTTTGCCGTAAGGAAAATGATAGGCACTTCGCTGTTTACGGTTCTTACTTCCTGTGCGAGAGTGAAGCCGTCTTTCTTAGGCATCATCACGTCGAACACGCACAAGTCATACTTACCCTTCAAGAAAGCCTTGTAGCCGGCTTCACCGTCGGGAAACAAATCGGCGTTGTAGCCTTTCGCTTGAAGATACTCTCTCAGCAGCATGCCGAGGTTTTCGTCATCTTCACATAACAAAATACGCAATCTTTCTTCCATGATTATTCATTTATTAATGGTAATGTAATTATAAATTTCGATCCCTTGTTGAATTCGCTCTCCACGCGGATTTCGCCTTTCAGCTCGGTCACCATCTTGTGCACGTATGCCAGTCCGAGGCCGAATCCTTTCACGTCGTGGCGGTTGCCGGTCGACACGCGGTAGAACTTTTCGAACACCTTTTTCAAGTCGTCGCGTTTTATTCCGATGCCGTTGTCGGCTATCGATATTTCGATTTTGTCGCCCGGAAGGCTGCGTGTCGCCACGGTGAGCTGCAGCGGGCAGTCGTCGCGTCGGTATTTGACAGCGTTGTCGAGCAGGTTGAAAATCACGTTGGTGAAGTGCATCTCGTCGACTTTCACGTCGGCAATCTCGGCGTCGAGTCGGGCGTCGATGCGTCCGCCGTATTTCTCAACTTTGAGCTTGAAGGTGTTTACGATGTTTTGTATCAATTGGTTGGCATTTACTTCCTGCAGTTTGAGGGTGGCTTTCTGACGGTCGAACATCGACATCTGGAGCACCTTCTCTACTTGGAAGCGCAGCCGCTTTGTCTCGTCGTTGATTACGGTTGATATGTGCTGCATCATCGTCGGACTTTTGCGCATGGTGTCATCGTTGAGCATCTGCGCTGCGAGCGAGATGGTTGATATCGGAGTCTTGAATTCGTGGGTCATGTTGTTGATGAAGTCGTTTTTCATTTCCGACAGTTTCTTTTGGCGGAATGCGATTACGATGGTGCACAGGAACACTACAAGCAGCACGAATGTGAATCCGAACGACGGAATCATGAACCGTACGGATGAGAATATGTATTTGTCGCGCTCGGGGAAGTAGACATATAGATAGTTGCGCCGCGACTCGGTGTCGTTGGGAAACAGCGTCTGTATGAATACGTCTTCTTTGTCTACCGTTTCGTCGTAGCCGGTGGTCTTGTAGACAATGTGGCCTTTGCGGTCGGCTATGGCATATTCCCATGCGAGAGGAATGCCGTTGTTGCCGAGCTCGGTGCGAAGGTAGTTGTTGACCATAGCTGAGTCGGCGCGCTCTGTGATGGGGCGGTTGCTCGACTGGTTGAGTATGGTGAGTATCACTTCGTTGAGCAGACCTTTCTGATAAAGGAATTGCTTGCGCAGGTTTTCCTGAAATTTGCGCAGCTTGTCCTGCTCTACGGGAGTGCGCCGGTTTGTTGCCGGAAGGTCGGACTCTTGCGAGAGGGATGTGTTCATGAAGTTGTCTGTCTTCAGAAATGAGTTTGAGTCAAATATCCCTGGCTCCAACATCAGCAGCTCTTCCTCGAGATGGTTTTTTGTCTCGTTTTTCTCCAAAGCTGTCGACAAAGAGTAGAGGCTGCGCTTCACGCCTTCCGAGAAGTGCTGTTCGCGCATCTTCACCATCTCCTCCATATATACGAACTGCATATACAACAGGCCGACAAATGTCAGCGCCATTATGATGGTCAATATCCAAATCGTACTTTTCTTCATCGTTTTTACACTTTTTTTGATATTGCAAATATATGAAACATATCTTAAATCTGACTCTTAAATTTATTAATTTTTTATTTTTTAATTAAAATGCACGATTGTAAACTATTTTTAACTTGAAATTGCGGCGGTTGGACGGAAAAGTGTGATTTTTAATGGAAAACGCTTCCTCCATGTGGAGGAAGCGTTGTGCCAGGTTTCTGAATTGGCAGTTTTAATTGGCAATGAATCCGCCTAACTGGTATGGCATTTGCTGCTGATAGGTGTAGGCTCTTGCAAACTGCTTCAAAAACTCGATTGTTGATTTTCTTGGTTTAACGGAAGATTGTTGTGTTCCGTTGCATTCTTTTGTAATCAAATGAGTAGAGTTTTTCTGCATAGGCAATATTGTTTAAAGTTCATACATATCAGTAACGCATCAGTGTGGCGAATTATTATATAACAGGCAAAAAAATAATGGGTTGCACACATGCGCAACCCATTATTTATGATAAATATCAGACTATTTTTACTTAGTGATGCCGAATTCTTTCGCGATGCGGTCGATTTTCTCGTCTGCGCGTGCCTCTGTTGCTTTATATTCATCGGCGGAAGCGAGAGTGTCGTGAACCTCGATGTAGAATTTGATCTTAGGCTCTGTTCCCGACGGGCGGACAGACACTTTCGTGCGGTCGGCTGTGTAGTATTGGAGCACGTTTGACGTAGCCGGCATGTCGAGTTTCTTTGTCTCGCCTGTCGCCACGTTTGTCTCTACGAGCGATTGGAAGTCTTTTACGGTCACCACTGGCGATCCGGCGATTTCCTTCGGTGGGTTCTCGCGGAATTGTTTCATCAAGGCGATGATTTCCTCTGCGCCCGATTTGCCTTTGCGCACCAAAGAGATGCCTTTCTCGCGCGAGAAGCCGTACTTCATATAGATGTCGATCAGCATGTCGGTCATGTTCAAGCCCTTGTCTTTTGCCCAAGCTGCGATTTCAGCCATGAGCGAGATTGCCGACACTGAGTCTTTGTCGCGGACAAAATCCTCGGCCAGGAAGCCGTAGCTTTCCTCGCCGCCACCCAGATAGCGGGCTTTGCCTTCGTTCTCGCGCATCACGTTGGCAATCCATTTGAAGCCGGTGAAGCAGTCATACATCTTTATGTGCTGAGCTTCGGCGATTGTGCGGATTGTCTCGGTTGTCACGATTGTCTTCACGATGTATTCATTGCCGGTGAGTGTGCCGAGCTCCGTGTTGCGGGTCATCAGATAGTTGAGGAAAATCATCACAATCTGGTTTCCGTTGATGAGCACATACTCGCCGTTGTTGTCGCGGATCACGAGGCCGATGCGGTCAGCGTCGGGGTCGGAAGCCATCACTACCTCTGCGCCGGTTTCCTTTGCTTTCTCGATGGCCATTGCCATAGCCGACGGCTCTTCTGGGTTTGGCGAAGCGACGGTGGGGAAGTCGCCGCTGAGCACTTCCTGCTCAGGCACGCCGATGATGTTTGTGAAGCCGTAGTTTGCGAGAGAGCGGGGAATCAGTTTCAAGCCGGTTCCGTGGATTGGCGTGTAGACAATCTTCATGTCGTGATGTCTCTTGATTGCCTCTGGACTGAGCGACAGGCTTTTTACTTTTTCAAGGAAAATCTTGTCAACTTCCTCTCCGATGATTTCAATCTTCGACGGGTCGCCTTTGAATTTGATGTCGGCAACGTCGGTCACCTCGTTGACATATTTGATTGTGTTGACGTCGTGAGGGGCGATCATCTGCGCACCGTCGTCCCAATAGGCTTTGTAGCCGTTGTATTCTTTCGGGTTGTGAGATGCAGTGATGATCACACCGCTCTGGCATCCGAAATGGCGGATTGCAAACGACATTTCCGGAGTAGGGCGGCAAGAGTCGAAGAGATACACCTTGATGCCGTTGGCCGAGAAGATGTCGGCAACGATTTCGGCGAATTTGCGGCTGTTGTTGCGCACGTCGTGACCTACCACAACCTTGATTTCCGGAAGGTTCTTGAACGCCACTTTCAGATAGTTTGACAAGCCTTGGGTGGCGGCGCCAACGGTGTATATGTTCATACGGTTTGAGCCGGCGCCCATGATTCCGCGCAAGCCACCAGTGCCGAATTCGAGGTCTTTATAGAACGACTCGATGAGTTCTGTCTTGTCTTCGCTGTCGAGCATAGCCTTTACGGCAGCGCGTGTTTCTTCGTCGTATTCAGGAGAAAGCCATTTCTCGGCTTTTTCCGTAACTTGTTTTAGGAGTTCGTTGTCCATAATATTTTTAGGTTTTATAAGATTTTTCTAAAGTGAACAAATTTAATGATATAAAAGGTAATGACCAAAAATAAACGGGTCATTTTTCTTCGTTGCCTTCTTTTCGGCTCCGTTGCGGCAATTCTTCATCGTTCTCGCGCAGCTTTTTGAGGCGCTCTTTGTGTTTGAGCGTGAAATGCAGCAGCACGATTACGAGCAGCGACACGCCCATCACTCCGAAATATTGCAGATACTTGCCTGCAGCCACCTGTCCGCGGCCTACGTAGGCCATCACCATCAGATAAACAAGCAGCAGCAGCGGCAGCCATGTGGATTTTTTAGTTTTCATTGTCGGTTGATTTTATGACTTTATATTTTGACTCTTCCGGCACAAACGCATCGCTGAGCAGCCGTCGGTAGATGCGTATGCACGCCCATGCGTCGATGGCGGCGTAGGATGTCTGGGCCTCGGTGAGCGTCTCGGCGTCCCAGTTCGACAGCTGTTGCGACTTTGAGATTTTCATGTCAAACAGGATTGCGTAGATTTTCTGCAGGCTTGAGCAGCCGAAATTATAGTCGGGCACAAGTTTCTGCAGGTCGATGAATCCCTGGGGGTGGAAGTCGTAGTTGTGGGCGAGCATCGAGAAGTCGTCGTGGAGCGACAGTCCGATTTTTGGAATGTCGGGGTTGTCCATGATTTCGTGCAGAGGCTCGAGGTCGTCAATCTTGCGCACGCGGAACAGGAAGCACACATCGTCGGCTGAAATCTGAATCAGTGAGACGTGGATAGGCACTCCTTTTCTGAATGTGGGCTTTGATTCGGTGTCGAAGCCGAGGATAGGATATTTTTTCAGTATCGACACCGCTTTGCGTGCCTCGGCGGCGGTGTTTACCACCTTGATTACACCGGGAAACTCCACTCGGGGCAATTCTGCCAGTTGTTCTTTTGTTATGGTGAGAGAATAACTCTTGTCTGTCATCTTTTGAATTTTGGTGCAAAGGTAGGTATAAATAATATATTTATGTCTAATTTTGTGCCCGATTATGGAAAAATTCAGTTGGAAAGGCCACGGCGCGATGCTGCTGGCGAATACGAGTTGGGGCTTGATGTCGCCCCTTGCCAAGGTTGTTATGGCTGGCGGTGTGGTCACGCCGTTTGTGCTCACCGATTTGCGCATTTTCGGCGCGATGGTGCTGTTCTGGGCAGTGTCGCTGTTTCAAAAATCGGAGCACGTGCCGCCGCGCGACATGCTGCGTCTGTTTGTCGCGTCGCTTCTTGCCATAGTGTTCAATCAGGGCAGTTTCATCTTTGGGGTCAAACTGTCGTCGCCTGCCGACGCGTCGATAATCACCACGAGTATGCCTTTGTGGGCAATGCTTCTTGCCGCCGTATTCCTTCGTGAGCCGGTCACGGGGAAAAAGGTGGCAGGCATAGCTTTCGGGGCTGGGGGCGCGTTGATGCTCATTCTGGGCAGTGGAGCCACTGCCACGGCAGCCGGTGCGCATCCCATACTTGGCGACCTGCTTGTGCTTTTCGCCCAGTTGAGCTATGCCACCTATCTTGTCCTGTTCAAGAATTTTATATGCCGCTATTCGCTTGTGACGGTGATGAAGTGGATGTTTACCTATGCTTTTCTCTGCACGCTTCCGTTCTCATATTCGAGTCTTGTGGCAACCGACTGGCTTGCGCTTGGATGGGACGATGTGCTTGCCGTGGCGTTTATCGTGGTGTTTGCCACGTTTGTGAGCTATATATTTATCATTGTCGGGCAGAAGAATCTGCGTCCCACGGTGGCTGGAATGTACAACTACGTGCAGCCCGTAGTGGCGTGTGTCGTGACGGTTTGTCTCGGGCTCGACTCGTTCAATGTGATGAAGGGGCTTGCCGTGGCGATGATTTTTGTGGGCGTGTTTCTCGTCACAACGAGCAAGAGCCGCGCCGACGAGTGCCGCGAGGCACGACGGTGACATGAAACGAAATCGGCGTCGTGCCTGTGCAGACACGACGCCGACCATATTGTGAAGCGTTAGATGCTTGCTGTTAGTTATTCTTTAACAACCTTCCAAGCCTGCTTGCCATTGTAGGTGGTCTCTACCGATTTGTAGCCAGGGGCAACGAAGTTGGTGTGTGCGCCTTCGGCAGTGTTGTCGGCAGGATTGAAGCCTACGAATATGCCGCCCATGATTTTGATGGCGCATTTGCTACGATATTCGTCTTTACAGTTGATTAAGTATGTTGCATCACCATCACATTCAAATACACCTCCGTAAATGTTGAGATTTGCTTTTGCAGAAGCCAGATATTCGGCCGCCACATAGATGCACTCTGATGTGGATTCCTTTGGTGTTCCTCCTGCGGTGTGGAAATATCCGCTGTGGATATTGGCAGTGCCATTGGTAATTTTGATGGCATTGTTGGCCTGACTGCCTCCTTTTGCATCAAATGTCAAATTGCCGTAGATATCAACAGAGCCGCCTTTTTTCACTTCTATGACAGCTGATGTGTGGTTCGGACGGTTTGGTGCTGCTTCCAATGTGCCGTTTCCGTAGATTTTAACGCCCGTTTCGCTTATTGACAGTAAGGTGTTGATGTTGTTTGAATCATCGTTGGTTGATTTGAAAACTGCGCCGTTTTTCATTACCAAGGAAGTGTTGCTGGCTGGAGATATGGATGATGCGTATTCTAAATCTTGTCCCAACGCCACGATCTTGCCTCTTGTGGTGAGTGCGGTTTTGAGTCCTTCGGCTGTTGTAGCCTCCACAGCCGGCACAACTTTCCAGATGGTGCGGCCGTCGGCAGCTGTGCCGTTGGGGATTGAAGCATAGCCAGGGGCTACGAAGTTGGTGCCGTTGCCCTCAGCCTTGCAGTCACCAGGGTTGAATCCAATAAATGTGCCGCCGGTAACGATGATTTTCGCTGTTCCGTTTTCGCGGTTCGCGTCATAGCAGTTGAGCACGAACTCATCGGCTTTATCTGCGTCAGGATATTTCTGCTGCACCTCGAATGTTCCGCCTTTTATTTCAGCAACACCTTCAAGTACATAGACTGCGTGGATGTTGCCGTTGAAGTGTCCGTCCTCGATAACAAGATGTCCTCCGTCCTGAACATCTACAGCGTAGCAGTCGTTGGCTTTGGCGATGTATGCACCACTGGTAATTGTCAGCGAGCTGTTTTCTCTTACAGAAAGCAGTGACCAATCGGAGTCGCTCCAAATGTCATTTTTGTTGCTGATTGAGAGGTCTCCGAGATTGAGCGTCTCGCTTTGTCCGCCTGAAAGGACAAGCGTTTTTTCGGCGTCAACGCTCTGGCCGTTGGCAACGGCAGCTTTCAAAGCAGCAAATGTAGACGCACTTACCACTTCATGTGCGAACTCGCCGCTGAATGCCGGTTCGATGACCACATTGAAGTCAACAGAATTTGTGAGCAGCGAGCCGTAGATGTTTGTACGGTAGTTGCGTTGCAATGGGACATTTGTGAAAGAGCGGAATGAGGACTTGCCGTTGTAACCGAATGTCATATCAACGGTTTCCTTGGTGTCGCTGATGGGAATATATGCCATCAATAGATATTTATAGCCGGCAACAGGGAATGCACCGTCATCTGCTGTAGGTATAGCTTTCATTTTGAATGTGCGTGTTGCCTCAGTGCCTTCCATCTTGCCTGTTGCCAAGTTCAAGATGTCGCCAGCCGTTGCTTTGACTTGTGTCTGAGTAAGATTGAGACCAGCTATGGTCGCAGCGTCAAAGTCGTCGGTTCCGATGTTCACCTGCGCGAACGGACGCGTAAGTTTGACGTCAACATTTTGGTTGCCGCTTACGGTGATTGTTTCTTTCTTGAAGAAAGCGTCGCAGATGTCATTGTTGGAATACACATTTGTATACTTTATTTTGACTGTCTGAGTCAACGGGTCGAATGTGTAAGGCTTCTTTGCGGAGTTGTCTGCAGCCCAGAAAATCACGTCGTAGGTCTTGCCTGTGGTCAGTTTCAACGAGACTGTCTGCTTGAGATTGTCCATTTCGGCTTCTCCCACAACAGTTGTCTCGTCGCCGAACACCTTCAGAGGTGTTGATTGTCCAGCCTCATACACTGCATATTGCAGATGTTTCGCCGTCAGTCCGTCGGCAAACGCACGAGTTCCCATTTCCGAAGGCAGTTGCGCTGTGAATGTCACGGTTCCCTCGTCGCCTGTCTTCAGGCCGTTGTCCATCTCATCGTTACACGATGTCACGAGCAGCGCCGCGGCTGCAATCGTGAAAGTGGAAAGTAGATACCTTTTCATTGTTTTGGTTGGTTTTTGTTTGGTTATGTCTATAATTTAGTTTTGTTTGGTCAAGTTTGTCGGATGTTTCGGGGCTGTGCCCCAATATTGGCACAAGCACCCGCGCTTAGCGGAACGCCGACAATGCGTCGCGTTGCGAGGTGCTTGTGATTTTTATAATTATTGTTTGGGAATGGAATGTCGTAATGAGAGAAAGGACAGGCACAATGCGTCCTTCAGCCGAAATTGTGCGCTTCTCGGCATTGTTGAAGTTATGAATTGTAGCATTCATTGTCGTTTCTCTGATATTTTTTTGCAAATATAGGGGGGTAATCAAAAAACCAAATAAATTCCCAACTTTTTTCACAAAAAAATTAAAAAAAACGGCGTTGCTGCCGGATGCGGCTGTAAAGCCAGTATCCCGACAGCGGAATGCCTACGCCGGCAATGGTGTACAGAATCCAGAAGCAGTCGGTCTGCGCATAGTCGTGAATCACCATGTGGCACCCGATCTGCCGTGGGTCGAGTCCGTACCACCATATTTTCAGCAGGCTGACCACCTTGTATGCCGACACGTGCCAGATGAAGATGTAGAGAGTGTGCTCGCCGCAGTACTCCAAAAACTGGATTATGCGTCCCTTGAGGTGCGACAGGTGGTAAGAAATGTTGTAGGTCATCAGCCATCCGGCGACTCCCGTCACTGGCAGCGACAGCACGTCGCGGATGCGCACCGACAGGCTCATGCCACGGCATTCCAGCCATGATCCGGCAAGCACGACAGCCGCTCCGGCGGCGGCGAGCCACAGGCTGTGTCCGATGCGTTGCTCATATTTGCGGTACAGCACGCCGATGCTGAAAAACAACACGCCCATCGTGTCGCGGTAGCCACCCTGCACGAGTGTGACAATCTTTACTCCTTCGCCCGCTTTGAACAATGCAAAGCCAAGAGCGATGAAGAAAATCACCAATGGAATCGCCACTGTGCGTCCGCGCAGCCGCTTCACGTTGTTGAGCATATAGTAGAGCACCACGAAGGCGATGCTTGCCACGAGCAGTCCGCGGAAAAACCAGAACGCTCCGGCGAGAAACTCATCGTAGCCTCCCATGGAGAACACTATGTTGGTGAGCCGCTGCCAGAATTGGTGGATGGAGTAGGGATGTGTGGTGCCGCCAGTCCAGTTGCCGTAGACCTCGTTGAGAATGCCTATCTTGAACAGCAGGTTGTGGATGAGCAGAAAGAAGATGCTCCATTTCACGAAAGGCACGTAAAGACCCTTGAAGCGCTTCACGATAAACGGCCATGGGTTTTCCACCGTTTCGTGCTTGAAGAAATAGCCCGCGGTGATGAAAAACAGAGGCATGTGAAACAGGTAGATGGCGCGGTTGAGCATGCCTGGCATGTCGGCGTGGGCCATCACCACGAAGATGATGGCAAAGCCTTTGGCTATGGAGATGGCGTTGTTGCGTTGCTGTGCCATGCTACATGAATAATGTTCCTATCTGATAGACGGCGAAGGCTATCAACCATGCCACAAATGTGTTGTAGACAAGGGTGAACGCTCCGTAGCGCCAGCTTCCCGTTTCGCGCACAATGGCTGTGATTGTGGCGATACACGGCACGTAGATGAGCACAAAAATCATGAAGCAAGCCGCGACAAGAGGGGTGAAGTCGGGCACTCCGGTTTTCGGGTTCGGCTTCTGTATGCGTTCTGCGAGAGCCGCCTCGTTTTCGGAGTCGCCGCTGTAGAGCACGCCGAGTGTAGAGACAACGGTTTCTTTTGCCACCGTTCCCGAAATCAGCGACACGGTCATTTTCCAGTTGAAGCCAAGCGGTTCAAACACTGGCTGCACCAGTTTGCCGAGGCGTGCGAGACACGAATTCTCGGTGGTCGCCACTTTTGTTACGTTTTCCGGAGTCACGTTGGTGTTGCCATCTTGAATCATTTCCGTGCGCGCAGTCGCTTCCTGTTCCTCCGTTGGGCGTGGAAAATAGCTGAGCATCCAGATGATGAGACTCGCCACGAGGATGATGCCTCCCATCTTTTTCAGATACTGCTGTCCTTTGGCCCACATGTGGCGCATCGTGGCCTTCATGGTCGGGATGCGGTAGGGCGGAAGCTCCATCACAAACGGTGTCTCATCCTTCTTGTAGTGGAATTTGCGCAGCAGTTTTGCGGTGACCACCGCCACGATTATGCCGAGCGCATACAGGCTGAGCAGTGCCAGGCTGGCATGGTTGGGGAAGAACACGCCGATGAGCAGCAGATAGATGGGCAGACGCGCGCCGCACGACATGAACGGGTCGATGAGTATCGTAATCAGACGGCTCGAGTGGCTCTCGATGGTGCGTGTGGCAATGATTGCCGGCACGTTGCATCCGAATCCCATCACCAGCGGGATGAACGATTTTCCGTGGAGTCCTATCTTATGCATTATTTTGTCCATTATGAAGGCGGCTCGCGCCATATATCCGGAGTCTTCCATAAACGAGATGAAGGCGTAGAGGATGAGGATGTTGGGCAGGAACACTATCACACCGCCCACACCGCCGATTACGCCGTCTATGAGCATATCCTTTACCGGACCGTCGGGCATGTATGTGCTGATGAGGTCGCCAATCAACCCCACGCCGGCGTCTATCCAGTCCATAGGGTATTGTCCGATGGTGAAAGTGGCCCAGAACATCAGCCACATTATGAATATGAAAATCGGAAATCCGAACAGTCTGCTTGTCACAACGGCGTCAATCATTGCCGTGGTTTTGGCCTCTTCCTTGTCCTCGGTGTGGAGCGTTTCGCGGAGCGCGCCCGACACAAATCCGTATTTTGAGTTGGCTATCACTGTTGCCATATCCTCTTCGTGCGATTTCTCGATTTCTGCCACCAGTGAGTCGCGCAGCGCCCTGATTTCAGCGTAGTGGGGCAGTGACGACAGCATAGTCACCACTTCCTTGTCGCCCTCAAGCAGTTTTATCGACAGGTAGCGAGCGGAGAACCGCATATCGAGGTCTGCCTCGCTCTTGAGCTGCGACTGGATTTGCTTTATTGCGTCCTCGATGTCTTTCTTGAATCCGATATGCACGTGGCGTACCACGTCGTTGCGTCCTTCGTAGACGCTTATAATCGTGTCAAACAGTTCGTTTACGCCTTTTCCGCTTTTTGACACTGTTGGCACCATCGGCACTCCGATCATCCTCTCCAGCGATTCGTAGTCGAACGTCACCTTGCTTCGTTCCAGCTCGTCGTACATGTTGAGGGCAATCACCATGCTGCGGTCCATGTCGATGAGCTCGGTGGTCAGATACAGGTTGCGCTCAAGGTTGGATGAGTCGACCACATTGATAATCACGTCGGGCACCTCGTCGTGGAGGTAGCGCCGCACGTAGAGTTCTTCGGGGGAATATGCCGACAGAGAGTAGGTGCCGGGCAGGTCGACGATGTTGAACGAGTAGCCGTTGTACTCCATTCGCCCGCTTTTTGCGTCGACGGTGACACCGCTGTAGTTTCCTACGTGCTCCTTTGCTCCTGAGGCGATGTTGAACAGCGAAGTCTTTCCGCAGTTCGGGTTTCCGATGAGTGCCACATTGATGGTGTGGCGTTCGGTGTCGAATTTGTTTATAAATCCGCAGTCGTCTTCCTTGATGATTGCGATGTCTTCATTGGGCACGTCGGCGGCTTGTTGCTCGCGTACCACCTCTATCAGGTTTGCCTCGGCGCGTCGCAGCGATATTTCGTAGTCGAGGATTCGGTATTTTATAGGGTCGCGCAGCGGAGCGTTCTGCTCAACGAGGATTTTCTTGCCTCTGACAAATCCCATCTCCATCATACGCTTGCGAAACGATCCGTGACCCAAAATTTTGACAATCACGCAACTTTCGCCAGTCTTTATGTCTGATAGCCTCATAATGTCTTTATCTTCTGTTTTTACGGGTGCAAAGTTAAAAATTATTATTCAGAATAATTCCAAATAACCGATAAAATTGTCAGCATTTTTTGTCGTTGCTTCTCAGAGCGTTGTGGAGCAGGTTGGTGAACTGGTAGTTTTTCAGCCCCCACCGCGGCGAGATGAGCAGGTTTTCGGGCGACTGCGACACGAATCGCTCAATGGCGATGTCGCTGCGCATGCGCTTCACTATCTTGACACACAGTGATATATACTCGTCTGCTGACCATCGTGCCACGCTGACTTCGCCTGCTGCCACTTGCCTGGCAAGGCGCGTGCCGCGGATAATCTGCAGCTGGTGGAGCTTGACGGTGTCTATTGGCAGAGCCGACACTTGGTCTACGGTGTGGAGCATGTCGGCCTCCGACTCTCCCGGCAGTCCGAGGATAAGGTGCAGTCCGCAGGCTATTCCGGCTGCGTGTGTGCGGTTTACGGCGTCGACGGTGTCCTCCCACGAGTGTCCGCGGTTGATGACGTCGAGAGTGCGGTTGCTGGCGGTCTCGGCTCCGTATTCCACCATCACGAATGTGCGTTGCGAAAGCGATGCGAGATATTGCAGCAGAGTTTCTGGCATGCAGTCTGGTCGGGTGCCTATGATCAGTCCCACCACGTCGGGGCAAGCCACTGCCTCCTCGTAGAGGTCTACAAGATGGCTAAGTTCGCCGTAGGTGTTGGTATAGGCTTGAAAATAAGCTAGATACTTCATGTCGGGATATTTCTTTCCGAAGAACGTGCGCCCTTTCTCAATCTGTTCGCCCACCGACAGCGACGGGCGGCAGTATTCGGGGTTGAACGTCTGGTTGTTGCAGTATGTGCATCCGCCGGTGCCTTTTGAGCCGTCGCGGTTTGGACAGGTGAAGCCGGCGTTGATGGCAATCTTCTGCACCTTGAAGTCAGGGAAACGCTCGTGGAGGAAGTCGGCGAAGTCGCGGTATGGCTTGTGCATTACAGACGGGTGGTTTTGTTGAGCAGATACATGTCGAGCACAGTCATTGCAGCCATAGCCTCCACGATAGGCACAGCGCGCGGCAGCACGCACGGGTCGTGGCGTCCTTTGGCTTTCAGCACGGTGGGGTTGCCCGAGGCGTCGACCGTGTCGACGTCGCGCAGCAGTGTTGCCACGGGCTTGAACGCCACGCGGAAATATATGTCCTCGCCGTTTGAAATTCCGCCTTGTATGCCGCCTGAATGATTGGTCGATGTGTGGATTTTTCCATTGTCGGAAGTGAACGCGTCGTTCATCATGCTTCCACGGTTGCCAACGCCGTCGAATCCCATTCCATACTCAAAGCCTTTGGCGGCGTTTATGCCCATCATGGCGTATGCCAGTCGGGCATGCAGCTTGTCAAACACGGGTTCGCCGAGTCCTGTCGGCACTCCTTTGACCACACAGGTCACCGTGCCGCCTATGGTGTCGCCTTCGCGTCTCACCTTGTCGATGAGGTCGTACATCCTTGCTGCCGTTTCGGGGTCGGGGCAGCGCACGGCGTTGGTTTCCACCAGCGCTGGGTCGTATTTGCGGTAGTCGGGGTTGAGGATGATGTCGCCCACCTGCGAAGTGTAGGCGTAGATGGAGATGCCGAGCTGATCCAATGCTTGGCGAGCGAATGCTCCGGCAACGACACGGGCAATAGTCTCGCGCGCGCTCGAGCGTCCGCCGCCGCGATGGTCGCGCAGCCCGTATTTTTCGGTGTATGTGTAGTCGGCGTGTGACGGACGGAACGTCTGTCGGATGTTGCCGTAGTCGGCTGAGTGGTGGTCGGCGTTTCTCACCTCGAACCCTATGGGGGTGCCCGTTGTCACGCCCTCAAACAGTCCCGACAGCACTTCTACGCGGTCTGACTCTTTCCGTGGCGTGACGATTGCCGACTGCCCCGGACGGCGGCGGTCGAGTTCGTGCTGCACACGGTCGAGGTTGATTGCAATGCCTGCGGGCATACCGTCGACAACGCCGCCCACGGCAGTCCCGTGCGACTCGCCGAACGACGTCAGCCGGAAAATCTTACCAAATGTGTTCATCGTTGAGATCCTCGTCTTTAGGTGTGACAATAATGTCGGCTGTCGAAGCCCCGACATATTCAATCAAATCCTTGGGGTCGATTTTCAGTTGCAGTCCGCGCACACCGGCGCTCACATAGATGAAGTTGAAATCAAGACACGAACGGTGGAAAAACGTGGGAAACGGTTTTTTCATACCGATTGGCGAGCATCCTCCGCGGATATAGCCGGTGGTTGGCAGCAGATCCTTCATGTGGAGCATCTCCGCCTTCTTGTTGCCCGACACCTTCGCTGCTTTCTTGAGGTCTACCTCGCAGCATCCCGGCACCACGCAAACAAAATGTTTGACCTTGTCGCCTGTCAGCACAAGTGTCTTGAACACTTGCTGAATGTCTTCGCCGAGTTGGTCGGCGATATGCTGTGCGCCAAGGTCGGTTTCGTCGACCTCGTAAGGCACAAGCTCGTATTTTATTTTGGCGCGGTCAAGCAGACGCGCCACGTTGGTCTTTCCTATTCCAGCCATATTGATAAATCTTTTTCTGTCTTCTATGCTTATACAAAGATAGTGCATAAAGTTGAAAGAATGGATATGAAAGATTAATTTTGCACTTTGAATATATCAAAACTTCTTGTCTATGTTGATTGCTTTGTCTGTGATGTTGGCGGTGTTTGCCGCATTGATGATTTTCCGACAGGTGCATTCCCGCCGTCAGAAAGCCGTAGCAGAAATTGTGGCAGAGCGGTTGCATGTTTCGGATTTGGAGAAGTATGTAGACAGTGAGTACTCTGGACGATATGTTGACGCCATCCTGTGTGAAGAGTTGAAGTCGTCGATGCTTGATGTTTATAATAGGGTGTGTGATGTTGAAAGAAGAAGCCGGATTCTGATGTCTTACAATCCTTCCATAGCAAAATTCAAGGATGATTTTGAGAATCTCCACAGCATTGTGGATGCTCACAACAATCGCTTTAAAGACGACAAATTGCGGGAGCATAAGGCTTTTTTCGACACCGTTCTTGCATATCCTCTCGACGACCAGCAGAGGCGTTCGATTGTGTCGGAGGAACAGAATTGCCTGGTGGTGAGCAGCGCCGGTAGTGGCAAGACGTCGTCGATAGTTGGCAAGGTGGAGTATCTTATTCAGAAAAAACACATCAGTCCGGAGAGGATACTGCTTATCAGTTACACTCATAAGGCTGCTGCCGAGCTGACGGAGAGGATGCCGCATCCGGGCCTGCGCGGATACACATTCCATAAGTTGGCGCTTGATATTATTTCTGCTCAGTCTAAATGCAAGCCGTCTATTTGTGACAATACCGATGCTGTTTTTGTGCGAATCTATAGGGAACTTGCCCATAATGCCGACTATAGGAAATGTCTGGTGGAATATTTCGCTGACTATTCCGACTTGATGGAGCTTGACGAGGACGAGAAATCAAAGAATGTCCGTAGGTTGCAGTTGGGCGAGAGCACCGACAGACGGTATTGTGCGCTGTTTCCCGACATGGACGGAAACGAAGTGCATGTGCGCAGTGGCGAGGAGAAGAAAATCTGCTTTTTGCTGACGTCGCTTGGTGTGGATTTCCGATATGAGGAGCCGTATGAGCATCAAGTGGCTGATGAGCGTCACGTGCAGTATCGTCCCGACTTCTCGATTCACTATATGGACGGCGGAAAGCCGTGCAGACTCTATCTGGAACATTTTGGCGTCGATGAGCATGGGATGGTGCCTACGTGGTTTGCCAAAGACCGTGGATTGACTTATGAAGAGGCCAACGAACGCTATAATGACGGGATTACGTGGAAACGCGAGGTGCATAAAAAATTTGGCACACGTCTGATTGAACTGTCGAGCGCTGACTTTGCCTATGAGAAAGCGCGCCAAAGGCTGAAACGTGAACTTGTCGCCGCGGGTGTCGCGATTCGGGAGGTGCGGAGCGATGAGCTTTTCGACAGAATCCTGCCGGAAAACAGTATGCGCGAGAAGGTGTTTATCCGCTTGACCGCCACGTTTGCCACCCTACTGAAGACAAGCTGCCGGTCGATGGCTGACGTTGCCGCTGATGTCGCGCAAAGAGGCGACAAGCGCAGCCGTTTTATTGTTGGAAAGGTGTTGGAACCAGTTGTTGTGCGCTACAATGAAATATTGAGAAGCGAGGGAAAGGTGGATTTCACAGACTTGATTGTTGGTGCAACGGCATTGTGCAATGCTAATGGCGGAGGAAATTATGACTGTATCATCGTCGATGAGTTTCAGGATATCTCGATGGACCGCTATAACTTCCTGTTAGCGTTGCGCCGTGGCAATCCGCAGGCGCAACTGTATTGTGTCGGTGACGATTGGCAGTCTATCTATCGCTTTTCGGGCAGCGACATGAATCTCTTTTGTCATTTCGACCAATATTTCGGAAAAACGGATTTAAACAAGATTGAGACTACATATCGTTTCGGAAATCCGCTCGTGGAAAAATCGGCGGCGTTCATTCAGCGTAACCCTGCTCAGATAAGGAAAAACATTCATCCGTTTTCATCGGACGCAAAAACAGAGATCGTGTTTCGTGAATACAGTAGGGGAGATGCCGTGGGCGCTCTTGAGCGAATTGTGACGGAGATTCCTTTGGGAAAGTCCGTGTTTTTGCTTGGACGATACACTTATGACGATTATTTGCTGGCTAAAAACTTCCGGCAGAGACGTAGTGGCAATTCTCTTTTTTATACGATTTGCGGACGTGAGGTGGAGTTTATTACCATGCATCGTTCGAAAGGCTTGGAGGCTGACTATGTGGTGTTGTTGAACTGCAACAACGGTAGTTTCGGTTTTCCGTCGACTATTGCCGACGACCCCGTGCTTGGCTTCGTGATGAGCGACAGTGACGGTTATTTGTTTGGCGAGGAGCGACGCTTGTTTTATGTGGCGATGACACGGGCGAAGGTACGGACAATTGTGATGTATGACAAAAGCAAGCCGTCGGTTTTTGTTTTGGAGTGCATATCGCCTGAACGCCTTGCTGACAAGCCAATTGAACCGCATCCAAATGCCGGCAATCGCTGGACAAGGGCTGACGACAGAAAATTATATAAACTTTATTGTGGCGGAATGGGCTTCCGTGAAATCTCTCAGAAGATGGGGCGCAGCCAAACGGCGATAATTATGAGGCTTGAAAAGCTGGGGCTGATTGATGCCAGAAAACCGGTCCGGAAATTTTGATTAATTTTGCACTTTGAATTATGAGAATAAAGACTGAGGCAGACAGGTTGCTGGCGATGATCCGCGAAGGTCGGACTATGTCGGCTGGACAGAAGGTGCGCTTGGCGGTGATGCTGAGTGTGCCGGCGGTTGTGGCGCAGTTGTCGTCGATAGTGATGCAGTATATCGACGCATCGATGGTTGGAAGCCTCGGCGCTGAGGCCTCGGCGGCAATAGGCTTGGTGTCGACAACCACATGGCTCTTCGGCGGACTGCTGAGTGCCGCGGCTTCGGGTTTTTCGGTGCAGGTTGCCCACCGCATCGGTGCCGGCGACTGGGAAGGCGCGCAGCGCGTGTTGCGGCAGTCGGTGGTGGCGGTGTTGGCGTTCAGCCTTCTGCTTGCATCCATCGGTGCCGGCATCAGTAGTAGTTTGCCTGTTTGGCTTGGCGGCGCCGAGTCGATACATCGCGATGCGTCGACTTATTTCCTGATAATATCCTTGTTTCTTCCAGCGCTTCAGATGCAGTTTCTTGCCGGCGGCATGCTGCGGTGCAGCGGCAATATGCACGTGCCGAGCATGGCGGGAGTGGCTATGTGCGCCCTTGATGTGGTGTTCAACTTTCTGCTGATTTTCCCTTCGCGTACGGTCGCTGTGGCTGGATTCGATGTGTTTCTCCCAGGTGCGGGACTTGGTGTTGAGGGTGCGGCTCTTGGCACGGTGCTTGCCGAAACGGTGGTCGTGGCTTGGCTGTTGTGGTATCTGCGCCACGGCACGTCACATCTGCGGCTTGCAGGGCTGCGCGGATGGAGACAGTCGATAGCCGACACGCTCAGAAAGGCGGTTAAAATCGGTTTCCCGATGGGTTTGGAGCATGGGGTGATATGCAGCGCGCAGATTGCGATAACCACCATTGTAGCGCCGCTGGGAGTGTGCTCCATCGCTGCCAACTCGTTTGCCATCACAGCCGAGAGCCTTTGCTATATGCCAGGTTATGGCATTGCTGAGGCTGCCACCACGCTTGTGGGGCAGAGTGTCGGTGCGCGCCGTCGCGACCTGACGTGGAGCTTCGCTAAAATCACTGTCGGAATGGGCATGGCGGTGATGGCGGTGATGGGTGTGCTTATGTATGTCGCTGCTCCCGAGATTATCGGGCTGATGACGCCTGTTGACGAGATACGCCGGCTTGGTGTAATGGCGTTGCGCATCGAGGCGTTTGCCGAGCCGATGTTTGCCGCGTCGATTGTGGCGTATGGCGTTTGTGTCGGTGCCGCCGACACGCTGAAGCCTTGTCTGATGAACTTCCTGAGCATCTGGGCTGTGCGCCTTACGATGGCTGCATGGCTTGCTCCAACAATGGGACTGCGCGGTGTGTGGATTGCCATGTGTGTTGAGCTGACGTTCCGTGGCGCCATCTTCCTGGTGCATTTGTGGCGCCGACGCTGGATGAAGGCCGTATAAAGGGGTAAAAAAGGTTGAAAGTTCGGTAATTCGGATAGGTTGGTTTTGCGGAAAAACACGTAAATTTGCAGACAGCATAGAACATTAAAAAACACAGTTATGGAACTGATAAAAGATAAGGAATTCGGCGGCGAGCGACCGCTGTTTGAGTCGCACAACCTACACCTCGACAATGTGGTGATACGCGAAGGCGAGTCGGCGATAAAGGAGTGCAGCAACATCAAGGCGACAAATTGCCGTTTTGAGGGCAACTATCCGTTCTGGCATGTGCACGGGTTCGTGATTGATCGTTGCCATTTCGATGTGGGCGGACGCTCTGCACTGTGGTATAGCGACCATCTGCGGATGACTGACACGCACATCGACGCGCCGAAAATGTTTCGCGAGATGCACGACATCGACATTGAGAACGTGGTGATGACCGATGCCGACGAGACGTTCTGGCGATGCAAGGGCATACGTGCTAAGAACTTGCGGCTGCAAGGAGGAACGTATCCTTTTATGTTCAGCAGCGACATTGAAATCGACGGCTTGGTGTCTGACTCCAAATACGTGTTCCAATATGTGAGCAACGTAGTGGTGCGCAACGCGAGAATCACAACCAAAGATGCCTTTTGGGAGGTGGATAATGTGACCATCTACGATTCGGAACTCAATGGCGAGTATCTGGGATGGCATTCGCGCAACCTGCGCCTTGTCAACTGCCACATCTCTGGCGAACAACCGCTCTGTTATGCCGAGAATCTGGTGCTTGAGAATTGCACGTTTGATCCGGCTTGCGACCGCGCTTTCGAGTACAGTTCCGTGAACGCAACAATAAAAGGAAGCATAGGAGGCGTGAAAAATCCGCGCAGCGGACGCATCGAGGCTGACTGCCTCGGTGATGTGGTGCTCGACGGCAACATCAAGATGCCGGCCGACTGCCTGCTGATTGAACGAAACAAAAAATAATTGCCTGTATGAAATACGACTTCGACAAGACTATCGACCGGCGCGCCACAAACTCTTACAAGTGGGATAGCGCTCCCGAGGGCGTGCTGCCTATGTGGGTGGCTGACATGGACTTCCGCACGGCGCCTGCCATCATCGACGCGCTGCAGAAACGCGTGGCGCACGGAATCTTTGGCTACACCCGTGTGCCCGACGCCTACTACGATGCCGTGACATCGTGGTTCAGCCGGAGGCATGGATGGGACATCGACCGCGAATGGATAATCTACACATCAGGAGTGGTGCCGGCGGTATCGGCGGTGATAAAGGCTCTGACCGTGCCGGGCGACAAGGTGATTGTGCAGACTCCAGTCTACAACTGCTTCTTCTCGTCGATACGCAACAACGGCTGCGAGATTGTGAGCAATCCTCTGCGCCGCACCGCCGACACCTATAAGATGGATTTCGACGCTCTTGAGCGTTGTGCCGCCGACCCGCGTGCCAAAGTGATGCTGCTCTGCAATCCCCACAATCCGGCTGGGCGCGTCTGGACTCCCGACGAGCTGACGCGGCTTGGCAACATCTGTTTGCGCAACGGCGTGACGGTGGTCGCTGATGAGATTCACTGCGAACTGGTGTATCAAGGGTTCAAATATACGCCTTTCGCGTCGCTGTCGGACGCTTTCCTGCACCGGTCGGTGACGTGTGTGTCGCCGAGCAAGGCTTTCAACATCGCCGGACTGCAGATTGCAAATATCGTGGCGTTCGACAACGACCTGCGAAGCCGTATCGACAAGGCGATAAACATCAACGAGGTGTGCGACGTGAATCCGTTTGGCGTGGCGGCGACAATCGCTGCCTACAACGAAGGGGAAGAGTGGCTCAACCAGCTGGTTGACTATCTGCATGGCAACTATGAGGCTATGGCGGAGTTCTGCCGACGTGAGCTGGCGGAATTTCCTATAACGCGTCTTGAGGGCACATATCTGGTGTGGATGGACTGCAGCAGCCTTGGCATGTCGTCGGATGCGCTTGAGCATGCTCTTCTGGACGACGCCCGCCTATGGCTCAATGCCGGCACGATGTATGGTGCCGAAGGCGAAGGCTACATGCGGTGGAACATCGCTTGTCCGCGCAGCGTGATGCTCGACGGACTCAACCGTTTCCTTAATTTCGTCAGAAGCCGCTAACCGTCTCTTCTTCTATTCCAAATCGGCCATCAGAATCACTCGTTGCCATACGACACTGAGAAATTCCAACGGCCGATTATTCAATTGACTTGACTTGGTTATAGCTGCCACAACCAATATGTCTCTCGGCAAACTGTTTGTCGTGAACTTCATGCTAAATCCGTATCCTGCCGTATAATCACCCAATGCCCGGACTTCTGTGAACCCTCACGGTGAATGATGTCGTTGTCTTGCATTTTCTTAAGATGCTTAGATACGGCGCTCCTGTTGATGCCCAATTTGTTAGCCATTTCGCGTGAAGTGATGCTTGCGTTCTCGGATATAAGACGTAAGATGGCATTCCGTGTTTCTGGTCCACTTTTCCGGTCCACCTTGCTTGTTTCTGGTCCACCTGCTTGGTCTCCCTTTTCTTCTTTGAATGTGAAGTCATCATCCATCGCCTTCTTGTATTCAGTTATTTCATTTTTAATGTTTTTGATGTGCTCATTCAGCATGAACATTTCTTGTTTGTTGGCATTGTTGTCTGTTGAATTATTTGCTGTGACTTTATTTTGAGCCGATGGCTATGCACACGGGGTGGGGCACGTGGATGTCGTGGCTGGTGTCGGAGAGCATGCCGGTGTCGGGGTCGATTGCAAACACTTGGATGGTGTCTGCGTCACGGCAGGCACAAAGCAGGAAGCGTCCGTTGGGCGTTATGGCAAAATTGCGTGGATGCCGCGCTGTGGCCTGGTAGCCAGCGCGTGTGAGCATCCCGCTTTCTTTATCCACGCTGAAGATGGCTATACCATCGCCTTGCAGACGGTTTGACGCATAGAGGAAGCGTCCGTCGGGTGTCAGATGGATGTCGGCGCTGCCGCGGGCATGGCTGTCGTCGGCGGTGATGGTTTGAATCTGTGTCAGCTTGCCTTCGTGGTGGCTGAACACCATCACTTCGCCCGACAGTTCGGTGATGAGGTAGGCATAGCGGCCTTCGTCGTCAAACGTGAGGTGGCGTGGCCCTGAACCTGCCGCTACATATAGGGTGCTGTCCACTTCCAGCCCGTCGCATGCGGCGTTGGGCTTGAGCGAGTAGATGCAGTCGTTGCCGAGGTCGCAGGCGAATGCGCGCCATTCGTAGGGGTCGGCGGTGACGCAGTGGAGATGGGCTGACTGCTGCCTTGTTTTGTCGGGAGCTTTGCCTGTGAGCGAAAACGTCATCACCTTGTTGGCTTTCTTGATGCTTCCGTCATCGGCAAGTCTGAACTCCGTGATGCTTCCGCCCGTATAGTTGGCGGTGTAGATCAGATTTTTTGTCTGGAAGATGTTGCACGGCGCTTTGCCGCCCGTCGCCACGGCGTTGATGCGGGTCAATGGCTTGTCGATGCCTTCATAGCGGAATGCTGCAAGGGCGTCGTCGTCGGTGCCCGACTCGTCGACGGCATAGACGTTGTCGCCGTTGTCGGAGAAAATCACAAACGACGGGTTGCGCGCCGGAGTGACGGCGGTGAGTTCTGCCGTTCCGCTTTCTTGGTTGAAGCGATATTGATAGATGCCTTTGCTGTCGGTGTCGGTGTAAGTGCCTACAAGCATCGGCAGCCATGCCTGCGAAGCCGCGGCGGCAAGGTCGAGCATAGCCATTGTTGATAGTGTGCAGAGAGATATTGCCATTGTGTCAGTGTTTTTGTTGCCGTAAAGTTACGCAAAAAAAGTGCAATCCTAAAATCCTCTTTTGCGTAATGCGCGCCGTAAATCCTTGTGTTTCCTATGCAGCATCGCTATAAAAACAATACCGGCGACAACCATTGTCGGTTGTCGCCGGTATGTGTGTGGGGTTGTCGACGAGAGTTAGTCGTTCATTGTCAGGAGCAGCTCCTCGTTGCTGCGGGTTTTCTCCATACGGTCCTTGATAAACTCCATTGCCTCGATAGGAGTGCGGTCAGAGAGGAACCGGCGGAGAATCCACATGCGGTTGATGGTGTCCTGGCTGAGGAGCAGGTCGTCGCGTCGAGTGCTCGACGAGATGATGTCGACGGCAGGGAAGATGCGTTTGTTCGACAGCTTGCGGTCGAGCTGCAGCTCCATGTTGCCGGTGCCCTTGAACTCTTCGAAAATCACCTCGTCCATCTTCGAACCTGTCTCGATAAGTGCGGTTGCGATGATTGTGAGCGATCCGCCGTTTTCAATGTTTCGTGCGGCGCCGAAGAAGCGTTTAGGCTTTTGCAGCGCGTTGGCGTCGACACCACCGGTGAGGATTTTGCCCGATGCCGGCGACACGGTGTTGTAGGCGCGTGCCAGACGTGTGATTGAGTCGAGCAGGATTACTACGTCGTGTCCGCACTCAACCATGCGTTTCGCCTTTTCAAGCACCAGTCCGGCAATCTTTACGTGGCGTTCGGCTGGTTCGTCGAATGTGGATGCGATTACTTCCGCATTCACGCTTCGTGCCATGTCGGTCACCTCCTCCGGACGCTCGTCGATGAGCAGGATAATCATGTATGTTTCCGGATGGTTTTCCGAGATTGCGTTGGCAATGTCTTTAAGCAGGATTGTCTTACCGGTTTTCGGCGGTGCCACGATAAGTCCGCGCTGACCTTTGCCGATAGGAGAGAACATGTCGACGATGCGTGTCGAGATGTTGCAGGTGGTGCGTCCCGATGTCAGGTCAAACTTCTCGTCGGGGAACAATGGCACAAGGTGTTCGAAAGGCACGCGGTCGCGCACGAATTCTGTGGTGCGCCCGTTGATTGAGTCTACGCTGCAGAGAGGGAAGAATTTTTCACCTTCTTTCGGCGGACGGATGTTGCCTTCCACCACGTCGCCTGTCTTCAAGCCGTTTTGCTTGATTTGCGACTGCGACACGTAGATGTCGTCGGGCGACGACAGGTAGTTGTAGTCGGAGGAGCGGAGGAATCCGTAGCCGTCGGGCATCACTTCCAGCACGCCTGCGCCTTTCACGATGCCTTCAAAGTCGTAGAGCGGCTGTTGAGGCTGTTGGCGCTGCTGCTGTTTTGCCGCGCGCTGCTGTTGTTGCTGCTGGCGGCGGTTTGCCTTCTGGTTTTTCTGTTGCTGTTGCTGTTTAGGTTCAGCCTGGAATGCCGCAACTTCGTCTTCGGCAGGCTGTTGCTGTTGTTGCTGGTCTTGCTGCTGGCGTTGCGAGCGGGGCACGAATTTCTGTCCGCCGCTGAACGGGAAGAACGAGCTGAATCCGATGTCGTTTTTCTTTTGCTGTTCGGCAGGTTTTTCTTCTGCCGGTTCTGCCTGTTGTGCCTGTTGTGGCGTTTCGGCTTCAGGAGCGGCGTTTTCCGTCTCTGCCGGTTTCTCTTCCTGTTTTACGGCTGTCTCCACGTTTTCAGCAGGGGCTTCGGCCTCGGCTGCTGGAGCCACGACAACCTCGGCAGCCGGAGCTGTCATATCGGCGGCAGGCTCAGCCTCCTTTTTCTTGGATGTGCGCTTTGCCGTGGTTTTCTTTGCTGCCGGTTTCTCCTCTTTAGGTTCTTCCGTCTGAGCGGTCTTCGCGGCAGGCACTGCCTCCTTCTTTTTGCTGTTTTTCTTAGGTTCAGCCTTTTTGGCGGCAGTCTTTACAGCCGTAGCCTCTGCGTTGTCATCGCTTTTTGGCTCGGCTGTTTTTTTCTTGGCTTTTGTTTTGGGTTTTTTAGCCTCCGATTTCGAAGCCGATTCTTTGGCGCGGTTTATCGCCTGCTCGTCGAGAATTGTGAAAATCAAGTCTTGCTGGGCCATTTTGTCGGCTTTCTTGATGTCGAATGTTTTGGCAATCTCGAGCAGTTCTTCTGGAGAGGCTGCATTTAAGTCCTGTAAGTTGTACATATATGTAAGATGTATTACATTTTGAATCTACGTCGCGCCGTTGTGCGCACGTGACTGTTCTGAAAATCTTTTTTTTGAGAAAATTAAAGAGTGGATGACTGCGGGAAGCGTAGCGAGTAATGGTGATTGATTATGCTTCCCTCAATCACGATGCAAAGATACGTCTAATTTCTTTTACGGCAAACAGAAATACAGACAAAAAATGAAAAAAAGTGAATGCTTACTCTCCGTATTCTTCGAGATAGGCCTCGCAGGCGGTGCGCAGCTCGTCGTACCATTCCTTGCCGAAGCGGCGCGTCAGCGGACCCTCAAGAAACTGATACAGCCGCACGTGGTTTTTTCTGCCCATCACTTCCGCGCATTTGCAGATTTTCCAACGATGGTAGTTGACGGCGGTGAAGTCGGGAAATTCCTGAAGGCGGGCAGGGTAGAGATGGCATGAGATTGGCTTGTAGAAGTCGATTTTTCCAGCACGGAATGCCTTCTCGATGGCGCAGAGACACATCCCGTTCTCTCCATAGCACGTAAACACACAGTTGCGCCCGTCGACAATCGATGTCACCAAGTCGCCTTCCTCGTCGACGTAGCCCACGCCCTGCTCCTCAATCACGCGTTTGGCAGCCGGCAGCAGGTCGTCCCACACCTCGGGCAGTATTTCCTTTATCTTGGCATATTCCTCTTTGGTGATAGGAGCGCCGGCATCGCCTTCGATACAGCATTCGCCGAGGCATTTGTCGAGATCGCAGCAGAAAAACTGTTCGATAAGGTCGAGGCTGACCAGTGCATTTCCGATTTGCAGCATAGTGACTTCTTCTTCTTTTTTCATTTCAGTGTGCGAAATTACTCGTTTTGTGCCGGATATGCAAGTGTGGCGGTGAAATGTGTTTTTAAACATAAAAAATTTTTTATACATAACGGAAAAATTTCCATAATTTTACGACCGCAAAAACTAAACTATTTTTTAAAGCCCTTTTTTTGTAGATATTATGTTCTTAACCATTGTTATTGTTGCCGTATTTCTGATTGGTTACGGCTGTATTGCTCTTGAGAGCGGACTTAAAATCAACAAGACTGCGACCGCCTTGTTGATGTGTGCAATCTGCTGGTCGCTGTATATGATTGGCTGCCCTGATTATGTGGCAGAGTTTCATGCCGATGATTTTGCCCGGTTCTTCTCGGCGTTCCATCTTGACGACTCTGATGCCGCCGCGCGCCAGTTTGTGACGCAGGGCGTGCTGCTTGAGCATCTCGGCGATGCGTGTGAGATTCTGTTCTTCTTGATGGGAGCGATGACCATTGTCGAGACTGTCGACACCAACGGTGGCTTTGTTTTTGTGCGCGACCGTCTGCGCACCCGTAGCAAGCGTTCGCTGTTGTGGCGCATCGTGCTGATCACGTTTATTCTCTCTGCCGTGCTCGACAACCTGACCACGAGCATCGTGATGATTATGGTGCTCCGCAAGCTCGTGCAGGAACGCAACGATAGGCTTATCTATGCCTCGCTCATCATCCTTGCCGCCAACAGTGGCGGTGCGTTCTCTCCGATTGGCGACGTAACGACTATTATGCTATGGATCAAGGGCAACATCACGTCGATAGGTGTGATTAAGGAAGTGTTACTGCCGTCGCTTGTCTCGATTGCTTTGCCTACGTTCCTGTTGCAGTTCAAGCTCAAGGGGCAGTTGGCTGTGGTGGAGGACAATGTAGATTTCACAAAATCGGCACTCAGCCATGGCGAACGGGTGGCGGTGTTTGTTGTCGGTGTGGGCGGCTTGATGTTTGTGCCGTTCTTCCGCTCCATCACTGGTTTGCCTCCGTTTATGGGCATCCTCTTCGTGCTTGGCTTGCTTTGGGCGATGACAGAGATATTCCTGCGTCACGAACACGAGTTGGAAGGCTCGTTCTCTGAGCGCGTGTCGACGATTCTTCATAAAATCGATTTGTCGACCATCCTGTTTTTCCTCGGCATTCTGATGGCTGTGGCTGTGCTGAGCGAGGTGGGTGTGCTTACAAGTTTCGGACAGTGGCTTGAACACGCCACCAACGGCAATGCTTATTTCGTGACAGGTGCCATTGGCGTGGTGTCGTCGATTGTCGACAATGTGCCGCTTGTGGCTGGATGCATGGGTATGTACAACGTTATCCCTGCCGCCGCCGTGACAAGTCCCGACATGATGATGTTTGTGCAGGACGGTCAGTTCTGGCAGTTGCTTGCTTACTGCGCCGGAGTGGGTGGCAGCATGCTCATTATCGGCAGTGCCGCCGGCGTTGTGGTGATGGGTCTTGAAAAAATCACATTCGGCTGGTATTTACGCCACATTTCGTTTGTGTGTCTGCTCGGTTATCTGGCAGGTATCCTGATTTACTGGCTTGAGCGGACGTTTATCTTCTGCTGATTTAAAGTTGATTGATATGTATGTACGGCGGCGGGACATCGGTAGATGTCCCGCCGTCTGTGCTTGATGGCGTTATATGTGTTGGCTCTATCGTAGCAGCGTTCCTCTGGCACGCATCCGCTTCGCTCTGCGGCGATAGCCTGGCCAACGTTGCTGTTGTTTCATGGCGCAAAGTCAGAAATCAACGCGCTCAGTGGCAGACAGCGCTTCGGAGATGCGCTACAGCGAAAGCAACCGCGCCACCGCAGTCGTTTGCTGCGGTGGCGCGGTGCGTGTTGTTATGTTTGATATTCTCTACGGTTCAGTCTATTTGAAGTTGAATGTAGGGAAGTGGGTGGCGTCTACTACATAGCCTGACTTATCATAGTACATGCATGCGAATTGGTTGCGTGCGCCGGTGAACAGGTTCAATTTTGTTACCTTTGCGCCCTCGAATGTCACATTGTCAACGTTTACTGTAAGGTTCTTAAACTGCATTGCGGCGTTGGCTTCCGCTGCTGTTGTTGAAGTGTAGTCCTCGTTGAAGAAATTATTGATTCCACAACATCAGTCCATTATGCCTATTCTCTTACAAATAGGCAAGTTTATTTAACGATGAAATAACGTAAGATGCAGAAATGAATGAGGCGAGCGCAGATGATAGCACTCGCCTCAATGGTTCGTTATTTGGAATGATTGTCCTTAGTTCTGCGTGAAAGTCATGTCTTCAACAACGAGAGTCTGCTTGCCGAAGGTATAGAAGCCTATTCCCGAGAAGTCGAGAGTCATGTACTTTACTTTGAGGATTTCCATGCCGTTAACATAAAATGAGAGCACATCTCCGTCACAAACCAGTTTCCATTCTTGATCAAGTTTCTTCTTGTTGGACCATTTGATTCCCTGCATTATGTTTCCGACAACGCGATTGTCAACGTAGCGTGTGAAGTTTACCATTTCATCATTGAAGTTGAAGCAATAGAAGTTTCCTCCATCCTTTTAGTTGAATACGAAGCCGCAGACACGATCGTTGGCGAGTTTGTCAATCTTGACATTGGCTATCACTTCGAAAGGCTTCTTTACATCCAGAGGTGCGTAACAGTGGGTTTCGAAGAAGACTTTGCCCGTCACATCGTCAACGAGTGCTACGACCTCGAAAGGTCGATGGGCAATCTCGCCGACTACTTCGATTACGAACGCTTTGGCCGTGAGCTGTTTCTATACGATTATCAAATGGGTGCGAACAACAACGTGTTCCGAATCCTCTGCCCCCTAATCCTCCCTCTCTCCTCCAAGCCTTTCCTCCGGGGAAGGCTCTTGTTATTTCTCTATTTTTACCATAATATATGGAGTTAAACTATTCAAATTATACCCCATATTATTAATCTCTTTTTCAGACTTTTCGGTTCCAATCCATTCTTTTGTTCCCACTATTTTATTGGCAAAAAATGATACATTTGTCTTATGAGAATTTGCTGAATTTTCTTCTAAACCGTATTTGAAGAAAAATTTACCAGTTAGCCTTGATGATGAAATATCATATTTTATTTCTTGGCCTATCTCTAATTGGGTATATATTGCTAAGGTATTTCCGTACCATGAACTATTGGCTTTCTTTTCAAAAATCCATTCCATATCTGCACTATATACAGGTATTGTGAACACTTCTTCACTAAATGGCGGCATCCTTAATATTCTCTCTGCTTGTTGGACGGTCGTCGTGGAGGATGTTCTACTTCCACCAAGAGTTAGGCCAAAGGCTAAATTGCCGATAGAAGTGGCTCCACCATAAGATGAACTGTTTGTGTTAAATGTTTGCCTATTATCCCATAACATTTGTGCTTTTTTCCCTCTTAAAAGAAAACTTGCCCCAAGGTCTATGTAAATCATATCCTCGGTAAGATTTTCTAATTTCACTTTGTAGTAGGGCTCATTATATAGACAATGCCCCATTTCTCGTACGTGCGTACACGATGGTACTATTGATACGGATATTCCAATGGTGTCATTGCTGAACGTCCACTTATTTTCTGAATCAAAGAAAATGTAAGCGAATTTTGCCATATTGGATTTGGCACTGCATACGCTAAAAGTTACAAAGAGGAGTGCAAACAGTATGTATATCCTTTTCATATTTAAGAATTTTATATTGAAACCGTAAATTTACGCATTTTCTCTGAAATATTGTCTTTTCCACACCTAATATATAGCGATAGATTTGTATCAATCACATATCAATCACTTCCTTGTCGGCGAATGCTTCGAAGTGACATCGGGCGAGGCATAACCGCTGATTGCAAGTCTTTCAATGCGCACATTGGAATGGCTATTTATGTATTGGATTGTTTTTTCGAGATTTGCGAGTTGACGGGCATTGTCTCTGTATGCAGTGTCAACATTGCACTTCCCCACTTGGAAGTCAATGTCGATTTCTGTGATGCTGGTATGTGCGTTTGGGTTAAATGAAAGAGCCGTGTGCCGAGATGCAGCCTATGTTATGCAAAGATAGCGCAAGGAGAGCGAAACGCAAAACGAACTCATTCGATTTTGCTTCAAAACCGCGGCTACACTACAATGGCAATAACAAAAAAGGTTGCGCCACAGCAGGCGCAACCCTTTTATCTTGATTACAAGTCGCAGATTAATAAACCTGTGTTCCGTTAACAAACACTTGGCTATGTCTCTCTGTATCTTTGTCTTTCTTCACATTCCAGAGGCTGTTGCCGCTCTGTGAGCCAGTGCCGAAGCCTGTCGCCGTGCAGTTATTGATGTTAATAACATATGTGCCTGGAATAAGCGAGCTGTCAACTTCGATGGCTGCCTTGCCATTAACTGGCGCAGAAGCAATAAACTCGCAGTTGTTGAACGTAGCGTTCTGACCTATCACGGCACCTTCATTATAAATCAGAACAGACTTGCCTGCGCACTCAAACCGGCAGCTGTTGAAAGTGATATCCTTTGAGCCATAAGTCCAAATGTTGTAGAAGTCGCTTGATGTCTGCTTGAACGTACAACTGTTGTATACAGCCTCCTCAGCATAAGAGAATGGCGTGCCTTCGATCACGCAGCCCGTATAGGTCACAGATTTAGCACTCTGAATGCCAGTATAGTTTGCGTTAGGCGATTTCACTGTCACGCCAGAGAAGCCGATTGTCTTGTCGTTGTAACCGATAGCTTGAGGAATGGAGATAACCGTTGTTTCGTCGCCCGAGAAAGTGACACCTTCAGCAACGGATGCAGGAAGCGTATAAGTGGTGTTCTCCTTCAATTTAATCACGGCGTTCGGAGTCTGGGCGGCTGTTGCCAATTCGGTCTGTGTTGAAGCCGTGATTACATTGTGATTATAGTCTGGGTCGTTGAATCTCGGGACGATTACAACGTTGAAGTCGGCTGTGTTGGTGAGCAACGAACCGTAGATGTTTGTGCGGTAGTTGCGTTGCACAGGCACGTTGGTGAACGTGCGGTTTGTCAGCGTGTAGTCAAACGCGATGTCGACAGTTTCTTTGTCCTTCGGCACGAGCACGTACGACATCGACAGATATTTGTAATCTTTGCTGTTTACTGAAAATTTAGAGTCCTCTGTAGGAATCGGTTTCTTTACGAATGTCGCAGTGACAGGGTCGCTGACCTCTCCTGAGAGAAGGTTGAGCGTTTTGTAGGTTGCCACTCCGATTGTCGACTCTGAAACGGTGTAGCCGGCAGCTGCCGCTGCGTCAAAGTCGTCTGTTCCGATGTTGATCTGTGCGAACGGACGGCGGAGTTCCTGCGAAATGCTCATGTTGCCGCTAACCTTCAGCGCTTTCTTCTGACCGAAGAATGCGTCAAGATTGTCGGTGTTGTTTTCGGCATTGGCGTAGTTGACGGTTACAGTCTGGTTTTCAGAGTTGAACGTGTAAACGTTGTCGCCAGGAGCGTCGGCCCAGAACACGAAGTCGTATTCCTTGCCTGTGGTCAGCTGCAAGGAGATGGTGGTTTTCAGACCAGTCATTGTGGCTGTACCCTCTTGTCCCTTAGTGCCGTCGGCTTTTTTGCAGACTTCAAGTGGTGTCGTTGTGCCTTTTTCATAGACGGCATAGTGCAGCTCGGTGGCTTTTTTGCCGTCGGCAAATGCACGGGTGCCCATGTCGCCAGGCAGCTGGGCTGTGATTGTCACAGTGCTTTCAGCACCGGCTTTCAAATCCGATGTCTGATCATCGGCGCAGGATGTTGCCATCAGCATCAATGCCGACATGGCAACGGTTGAAAATAATACCTTTTTCATAGAACACATAAATTATAAAGTTAATATTAAATTGTTTGTTTCTTTTTTATCTGATTTCAAGATTGAATTCGCCGTCGAATTCCGTATTGATGCTTACGCCTCCCGAAGCCTTCGACGAGAGGAAATTGCCGCGCACCACGGTGAGCTTGTTGCGCACCACTGGCACATCGATTGGCAGCGTGCTCGACAGCAGCGTTCCGTCGGTGTCGTAAACCTCCACCGAAACAGGCACCGTCGACTCTCCGCCGTTGACAAACACATAGTCGAATCCAAGTTCCACCTCCGTGTCGCTAAGCCGTTGCATCGTGCTGTCGAACGCGACGCCTGTCCAGGAGTCGGCTGGCTTGTTGGTAAACATATTGAATGAGCACGGCATGAAGCCTTGGTAGCGGAACACTACGCGGAAGTCGTTTGTGTTGATGTTCTTGATGTCGGCTTTGGGGTCGGCCTTTGGGTCGGCAGACTCTGGCGACACTCCTTGCTGTGCCTTCATTTCCGCTTCTTTTTGGCGGATGGCACGTTGCTGGAGCACGTAGCTGAGAAACTTGACGATGTCGTGGGAGATGAATTTGAACTTTGCCAACGGTCGCTCCATTTCAACCACTACGCGGTTTACGGCGGTAGACCGGGTGGAGTTTGACGTCAGCTCCGGGTTGTCGTACACTTCTGCTTCCTTCTTTCCGCGGAATGCGTCGCGGCGGTCGGTTGAGCCTGTATGGTTCTGACGGTCGGCGAGGATTATCTCCTCGAAGTTTGACGTGTTGTAATAGAGGTCGGTTTTCGTGCCGTGGACCACATAGTCTGCCCATACGAGGAAGCGGTATTTGCCGGGGCGAAGGTTGAGCCGCAGGGTGTGGTTCAGATTTTCAAGGTCGCTGTTGCAGACCACGACGGTGGTGTCCGATAGTCGGTTGCCATCGTTGCCGTCGATGCGGTAGGCGTTGACGGTGTAGCGTATGTCGTAGGTGATTTCTGTCTGTGTCTTCGTTCCCGACGGGCTGGCTTCGGTGGAGGCGCGCGAATAGTCGATGGTCTGATAGAAGCCCATGTCGATGGCGTTGGTGAAGTCGAGCACAAGTTCATACGGGCGTCGCTCCGGCATGTCGGGAAACTCGTGCACGTCGCATGCCGATAAGCCCAAAATGGCGAACAGGCTCAAAATGCAATATGTCAGGGCTGATCGTTTCATCTTCTCTTGCGTTTAAGGTCGAAACGATAGATAAACGTCACTGCGGCATTGTCCACTCCGAAGAATGTGCGGCTTGTGGTGCTGACCATCGCGCCGTTGGCTTCGTTGTGGAATGTGTCGTACTTCAGCCGGTAGCATCCGGCGCCGGCGGTGAGCTCCATCATCCAGTGCTTGCTCTTGCCGAGCGGTGTGCGCCAGCCGAAGCTCAGACCTCCGCCAAGTGCCGGGGTGTTGCCGTTATGGTCTTGATAGCGCCATTCCGACGATGATAGGGCATAGTTGTACTGTGCCACGCCGAAATGTGCGCCCACAAACCATTTGGGGGCAAACCACCAGCGCACTTCGGGCAGGAAGGCGAGTGTGCGCAGTTTGCGTGTGCGCGTAAAGTAGTTGAGTGCCGAGTAGTAGACGGGCAGCGTCACGCTCCAATGCTTGTTGATGTCCACTTCCACGGCTATGTTGGAGATGAGCATTGCCCATCCTACGGCATTTGTTTTCAGGTAAAGTCCGCGTGTCCATTCTCCGCTGTCTCCAGGCTTCGCGTCGGGGATATCAACCGCTGGTATGCTGATTCCCGACAGGTCGTAGTCTGCCGTCGGCAATGCGATTTCTCCATCGGGTACAGATTCGGTTGTCGTAATCTGTGCCTTCGCGCTCCGCATCGATGGAAACACGTTGCGGTTCAGTGTCTTGTATGCCTTCTGCCGTTGAATCTCGAAGGCGCGGCGGTCTGCCCATCGTCCGGGAAGATACTCGATTACGGTGGAGTCGGAGTGCAGCACGCGGTCAATCTCGTTGTAGCCAGGCTCTTGCGATGTGCGGATTTCTGCTTTCAGCATGTCCCATGGAATCGTCGCCGGCAATCGCACCACCAGCGAGTCGGCAATGTCAATGCGCGAACGGATGTATTGCTCCAACGCGTTGGCACGGGTTTCGCCAAGCTGCTTGTTTTTTATCGCAGGTCCTTCGGGCGAGGCATAGCCGCTGATTGTTAGCCTCTCAATGCGCACATTGGGATGGCTGTTTACGTATTGGATTGTTTTTTCGAGATTTGCGAGTTGACGGGCATTGTCGCTATACGCAGTGTCAACATTGCACTTCCCCACTTGGAAGTCAATGTCGATTTCTGTGATGTTGGTATGTGCGTTTGGGATTAAAAACATACCAAAGAGAAGCATTAATATGCCTACTCGCTTATTCATTTGGGTCGCTATTAGATTCTTGTCGCTATTAGATTTTTTGTAAATCGAGTGCTAAGATAGAATATTTGTTTTAAAAAAACAACAAGGCGTTATAATTTATAAGGTTAATATTTGTTAAACATAGCGGCTCGTTGTCAGCTTTAAGGTGTATGTTGTTTAAAATAAAAGGAATAATAAGCGACTTTGATTTTTGTCACTTATTATTTCTTTTATGTCTGTTAGTTCACGCGGTTTGCAACTGGCTCTCCCGCAATGAACTGGCGCACGTTTTCTGTGGCTGTGCTCATCAGGCGCGTGCGTGCCTCGATGGTGGCCCATGCGATGTGGGGTGTCAGGAAGCAATTGCGCGCGGAGAGCAGAGGATTGTCGCCGCGGGGTGGCTCCTGCGACAGCACATCGGCGCCGAATGCCGCCAGACGCCCGCCGTTGAGCGCATCGGCGACAGCCTGCTCGTCGACAAGCGGACCGCGTCCGGTGTTGATCAGAATAGCCGATGGTTTCATCTTGGCGATGGATGCGGCATTGATGAGATGACGTGTCGACGGCGTGAGTGGGCAGTGAAGGCTGACCACGTCGGCTGAGGCAAGCACATCGTCGAGCGGTGCCGGCGTGATTCCTTCGGGCAGCGTGTCGGCGCTTTTTGATGTCATGGCCACCACTTTCATGCCCATTGCAACGGCTATGCGCGCTGTCGCCATTCCAGTGTTGCCGAGTCCGACAATACCCATTGTCTTGCCTGCTAGTTCTGTCAGCGCACTGTCCCAGAAGCAGAAGTCGGGGCAGTTTGTCCATTTGCCGTCGGCAACCTCGCGTGCGTATGAAGCCACGTGGTTTGTGATGTTGAGAATGTGGGCGAAGGCCATCTGTGCCACCGACATGGTGCTGTAGGCTGGGATGTTGGCAACCACCACTCCCTGGCGTGCTGCCGCCTCGGTGTCGATGATGTTGTAGCCTGTGGCGAGCACGCAGATGAAGCGAAGTCGTGGCAGTTGTCGCAGCGTGTCGGCGCTGAAAGGCACTTTGTTGGTCAGCACGATATCGGCGTCGGCTGCGCGCTCCACGATTTTGTCGGCTGGTGTGCGGTCGAAAAGCGTCACGTCGCCCAAACGCTCAACGGGCGACCAATCAAGGTCGCCCGGGTTGAGGGAATATCCGTCTAAAATGCAGATTTTCATTATGTCTTAGAATTTGTAAGAAGCGCAGAACGACAGATACGCATCGTCCCAATCGTCGACATATTGGTATTTGCCTTCAGCTCCGATAGCCCAGTGTGAATTGATGTCGTATGCGAATCCGAGGCCTATGTCGACACCCAGCTTGTTGTAGTCGTCGGCGTGGAAGAACACCGGACCGAGGATTGGGTAGAGCGAGAAGTTGCGTGGCAGCTCGAAGCGATAGCGGAAGTCGCCGTCGATGGTCAGCGTGTTGCTGTCGTTGAAATAATAGTTGAGCGATGGGGCGAACTCAAAGTTGCGCGGCAGCTGGAATGTCACTCCGATGCCAAGGCCGAAATCGCTGCGGAGGTTTGCTTTCATATCGAGCGAACGTACTTGTGCTGATGCCGGAAGAACGGCAGCGACTGCAAGAATTGTAGCGATGAAAAACTTCTTCATAATGTTCAGGTTTTTGATGTAAGTTAGTATGATTTTATTGTATAAACAATGAATGTTGAGAAAAGTTTTGGGCAATTCTGCAAAATGTGTTGTCCAATCCGTGATTTTGGTAATAAATGGTTGCTGCTCAAAGTGTAATTTTGCATACATGAAGACAAAAATAATTCTGGCGGCGCTGATGGTTGTCGGCGTGCTGTCGGGAAAAACAGAAAAGACGATGAACGAAACATTGAATCAAAAGCAACAGGCCCTTGTTGCCGTCGCGGCATGCGAGGCAAAAGATGATCAAAAAACGTTGGAGAGAATTCTTGACGACGCTTTCGAAAGAGGTGTGCTAACCGTCAACGAGGCGAAAGAAACGTTGTCGCAGCTGTATGCTTATACGGGTTTCCCGCGCAGCCTTAATGCGCTTGCCTCGTTGCAGAAAGTAGTGGCTGAGCGCAGAAAAAAAAACAGGAGCGTGGAGGTGGGCTGCGACGCCTCGCCGTTGCCTGATGATTACGACGCTTTGAAACAAGGCGCCGTGGTGCAGACTCGGATGAGCGGAAAGCCGTTTGACTACGCTTTTGCTCCTGCTGTTGACTATTATCTTAAAGCGCATTTGTTTGGCGACATTTTCGCACGCGACGTGTTGACCTACTCCGAACGGGAGATTGTAACTGTGGCGGCTTTGTCGGCAATCGATGGCGTGGAGCCGCAGTTGAAGGCGCACGTGGCTGGCGCGCGACGGATGGGGGTTACTGACAGACAACTGCGTGCCATCCCGGAGGTGCTTGAGCAAAAAGTGGGGCGTATGGAGGCTTTCCGTGCGGCGAAAGCTGTGGCGGAGGAGTTTGGTGAGGTGTTTGTTGAAGGCAGACCAATAGAGCATCAGGTGTTTCCGACAGGTGAGCCAAACACGGAATATGCAAAATATTTCATCGGCAACAGTTATATTGCGCCGCTTCTCAGTGAGGGACTGCCGATGAGCAACGTGACTTTCGAACCGCGTTGCCGAAACAATTGGCACGTGCATCACCGTGGTGCACAGGTGTTGATTTGTGTGGGCGGTGAAGGATGGTATCAAGAGTGGGGAAAGCCTGCGCGGCGCTTGCATCAGGGCGACGTGGTCAATATCCCTGCCGAGGTGAAGCATTGGCACGGTGCTGCAGCCGACTCGTGGTTTCAGCATATTGCAATCGCTGTCCCGGCTGACGGGGCTTCAAACGAATGGCTTGAACCAGTCTCTGATGAGGAATACGATAAATTGAGATAAGGAATGAACCGATTTTTGACATACCACGATGTGGATTTCAGCGACTGACTGATGCTGAACGGCGTGTCGCAGGAGTATGTCGACAATTAATACACAAATGCTAAACTAAAGAAGATATTGGCCAAAATAAACGCTATACCGAGAGAGAAACTTGATTTTTCAACTTCCTAAAACGGTGTTGTTCAAACATTTCTACTTATTTGTACTTGCCAGTTGAACCTACGCTTCCCTAATAAAATGTCTATGGTAAAAAGTTAAAAAATCCTCCCACTTTTGTTAGATATATTT
>ERZ779850.402-NODE-402-length-54869-cov-5.276006_pt1 | contig 54869 bp, 56 predicted proteins | sample MGYA00511249_ERZ779850 | MGnify/ENA primary metagenome ERZ779850 (study PRJEB29588, sample SAMEA2162475) | human gut metagenome | biome: human gut; feature: human-associated habitat; material: faeces | place: Denmark | collected 2008/2010 ...
GCGGCAGAAGGAACCGGCCAGCTCCTGACGCTCCTTGCGGATGAACTCGGAAAGCTCCTCGTCCATGGACGGATCCTCCTCGGCGGCGTCGAGCCACTGGCGAAGCTCCTCCATGCGCTGCATGCCCCAAATCGGGACGACATTGTCGTACTGCTTCATAAAGGCGTGACATGCGCGGACGTTCGTGAGCATTCCGCCTGCAAGCCCCTTCATCGCGATGAAGCCCATGTCGGCCTCACGGCATTTGTCGGCCAGCGCGAGGTCGCGCTCGTCGGATATGTAGCTGAAGGGGAACTGGAGCGTCTCAAACCAGCCGGAGGCTATGCACTGCTCGGCGATGTTGACCCTGTGGGAGGTGACGCCGATGTGCCGTATCCAGCCGTGCTCCTTCGCTTCCAGCGCGGCGGCGTATGCGCCGTTCGGGTCGTTCGGGTCGGGGACTTCAGTGACCTGATGGAACTGGAAGAGGTCGATGTAGTCGGTCTTCATCATGCGGAGGCTGTTCTCGATGTGCTTGAGTACGGTCTCCTTGTCGCGCGCGGCGCTCTTGGTGGATATGATTATCTTGTCGCGCACGTCGGAGAGCGCGAGACCGATCTTCTTTTCGCTGTCGCTGTAAGCGTTTGCGGTGTCGAAATAGTTTATCCCGCCGTCATAGGCTGCGCGGAGAAGCTCAATGGCGGCCTCGTCATTGCAGCGCTGAACGGGGAGACAGCCCATAGCTGTCTTCGTGACCATGAGTCCGGTCCTTCCAAGGCGTATCTTCTGCATGGATGTCAGCTCCTTGATTTGATATGAAATGCCGCTCGTCGGCGGTCTACTCGGTTCATTATAGCATAGAAAAACTAAATTGAAAACAGCTATTTACTTTTGGGGCATAATTTGTTATAATACAACGGCTCAAAAAGAGAATACGTGCCCGTAGCTCAGCTGGATAGAGTGTCAGACTCCGACTCTGAAGGTCGCAGGTTCGAATCCTGTCGGGCATACCATAAAAGAAACCTCTTTTGTCTACCAAGACAAGAGAGGTTTTTTCTTGCTTTCTGGGCAAAATACAAGGCGAATCATAGAAAAATGGGCTTTGGAGCGGTCGATCGGCTGCTCCGAAGCCCGATTTTTTGCTTTCAGCGGCAGAAACAGTCCGAAAACGCCGGTGTACAAATAGAATTTCTTTGCTCTGCAAGCAACTACTAAATGTGTTTAGGAGATAGGACTTGAACCGGATGTTTGCGAAAAATCCAGTTCAAGTAATGATATAATTACGCAGAAGCCTTGAAAAATCGGAAGTTTTGTGTTATACTTAATCAGTATTATTATACCCATTTCAAAGAGGAGGCACAGCATGGCTGCCAATATGCAAAAGATTAAGCTGCTGAAGCTTTATGAGCTGCTGCGTAAAGAGACAGATGAAGCACATCCCATCTCCCGAGTCGAGCTCTGCAGACGGCTGAATGAGATGGGCATTTCCAGTAATGTCAGGACGCTGAGTTTGGATATCGAAGCGATGCAGGAAAATGGCTTCGAGATCATGAGCTACCTGAAGGATAAGGAAAAGTTCTACTATGTTCCGGAGCATGAGCTCACCGTGCCGGAGATAAAAATACTGATTGATGCGGTACAAGCGGCCAGTTTTATCACAGAGAAAAAAACAGCCGAGCTGATAGAAAAGGTTGCCGCTCTCGGTGGATCACATCAAGCTGAACTGCTAAAAGAAAACATGGTATGCTTCAACACCCGGAAGCACACCAACGAGGCCATTCTCTACACGGTGGACGGCATTGAGGATGCCATTATTCGCAGGAAGAAGATCGAATTCAACTACTTCCATTTGAATGAAAAGGCGGAGCGCGTATATGTGACCGCCAGCGATGGCAGCAAGAAGCGCTACTACGTGGAGCCGGTTGCGCTTATCTTCAATGAAGACAACTACTATCTGATGGCTTACAGCAGCAAGCATCCGGACAGTACCGCCAACTATCGCATTGATCGCATCGATCATCTTACCGTTGTAGAAGAATCGGTAATGTCGGATGAGGCTGTAGCCCGGATCGATGGCGTGGCAGAATATACGGAGCAGGTTTTCAAAATGTTCAGCGGCGAGCTGGAGGACGTTGTGATACAGTTCAGCAAGCAGCTTATCGGCCCCGTGTTTGATAAATTCGGCGAAGACACACCCATGATGGCTGTGAACGACACCACCTGCGCGGCGACAGTACATGTGCAGATCAGTCCACCGTTCTTTGGCTGGCTGGCGCAGTTCGGGAATAAGATGCACATCATCTCTCCCGCCAACGTAATCGATCAGTACAGAGAACACATTAACAATATTGTCGGAGGAAACATGGAATGATTACAGGAGCAATTAAAAATAAGGTCGATAAGATCTGGACAGACATTTGGGCTGGCGGCATAGCAAACCCGCTGACCGTTATCGAGCAGCTTACATACCTCATGTTCATCCGTTCCCTCGATGAAAAGGAACTGGAGACCGAGGAGTTTGAAACGATGACCGGCGAAAAGATGGCAAAGATTTTCCCCCAGTCTCCCGTCGGGCAATCAATGCGTTGGAGCAAATTCAAAAACGACGATCCGCGTCAGATTTTCGACGTGATCTCCCAGCGGGTATTTCCTGCGATTAAAAGCATGAAGTATGGTCGTCTCCCCGATTTTAATGAAAAGGGTGAGCTCGTAGAGATCGAAGACGAACCCGGCAAGGAAGATGAAAGCACGACCGCTTTCGCACGGTATATGAGCAATGCGATGTTCATCATCCCCACCCCGCAGCTGCTTCAGAAAATAATCACGGGACTGGACGACCTTTACGAGCACGATATCGCAGAATTGGATATGCAGGGCGACCTGTATGAGTACATGCTTGGCAAACTGGCCACAGCAGGCCAGAACGGCCAGTTCCGTACCCCGAAGCATATTCGTGAGATGATGGTCGAGTTGCTGCAGCCGACACCGGATGATATTATTTGCGATCCGGCATGTGGAACGGCTGGCTTCTTGGTTTCTGTGTCGGAGTACATCCGTCGCAACTATGAAGATACCATGACCTCCGAGCAGTGGCAACATTTTGCAGGGCCCGCATTTACGGGATTTGATACGGACTACACCATGCTCCGCATTTCTGCAATGAACCTCATGCTGCACTCTATCAGCAATCCGGAGATTGATTATAAGGATAGCGTATCGAAGCAGAATCAAATTTCCGATCGCTTTACAATGTGCTTGGCAAATCCCCCGTTCAAGGGAACGATCGACGCAGAGAGCATCCACGATAATCTGAAAGCGGTCACGAACACGAAGAAAACAGAGCTACTGTTCCTTGCACTGTTTCTGCGTATGCTGAAAAAGGGCGGCCAGTGCGCCTGCATCGTTCCGGACGGCGTGTTGTTCGGATCGTCCTCGGCACATAAATCCATTCGCAAAGAACTCGTTGAGAACCACCAGCTCCGTGCAGTGATCTCAATGCCGTCTGGCGTATTCAAGCCATACGCAGGTGTTTCCACCGCTGTGCTGGTATTCACAAAGACCGGCGCGGGTGGTACCGACAAAGTATGGTTCTATGATATGAAGGCCGACGGTTTCAGCCTCGACGATAAGCGTTCTGAGATTGCGGATAACGATATCCCCGACATCATTCAGAGATTCCACCATTTGGAGCAGGAAACCTCACGCGAGCGTACCGAGCAGAGCTTTTTCGTACCGAAGCAGGAGATCGTAGACAATGGATATGACCTCTCCATCAACAAATACAAGAAAACAGAGTATGTGGCTGTGGAATATCCTCCCACGGACGAAATCATTGATCGCTTGCTGGGACTGGAAGAAGAGATTAAGACGGAGCTATTGGAATTAAAAAATCTACTGAAATAAGGAGACGCGACATGAGCAACAACAGCGTGCATATTCCATTCGCAGCGCCTCTAAATACAGGAGATACCGAGACGCAGACATACGGTTGCCGTGCCAACAACCCGGACATTTGTGCAAATAACAGATTATACGGGGTATGCGCTTTTGTAAACGCCGATCATATTTGCAAAAAACCATCTCGCGCATGGAAGAAACAATATAACAAGCTGAAGGAGGGTGGCGACAATGGCAAATAAAACAGCAAGGCTTGGCGATTTAGCCACCTATATAAATGGGTATGCATTTAAGCCAGCCGATTGGGGTGAAACAGGTCTCCCAATTATTCGCATTCAGGATTTAACCGGGAACAGCTATCAGCTGAATCGGTATGATGGCGAATATCCCGAACGCATCGAAGTTAACGATGGTGATGTCTTAATTTCTTGGTCAGCCAGCTTGGGGGTCTATGTGTGGCAGCGCGGCAAGGCATTACTCAACCAGCACATATTCAGAGTGGTTTTTGACAAGCTTCCCGTCAACAAAGATTACTTTGTATTTGCGGTGGAGCACAAACTGGCTGAGATGGAATCGAAGACGCATGGTGCAACAATGAAGCACATTGTCAAAAAAGACTTTGATGGTACCACTATTCCATATCCCCCTATTGAAAAGCAGGCAGAAATTGCAGATCATTTACGGCGCATAACAAGCTTAATAGACAGGCAGACTGAACAGTTGCTTTTGTTGGATCAGCTTGTGAAATCCCGATTTATCGAACTGTTCGGCGATCCGTTGAGTAACGATAAGGGATGGAAGAAAGTTGTAATTGCCGAGGTATGTCACACGATTTTTGGTGGAGGGACACCCTCAAAAAGTCACCCAGAATATTTCGCAGGATCCATACCGTGGGTATCACCGAAGGATATGAAGTCTTCCGTGATTAACGACAGCATAGATCATATCACCGAGGAAGCAATCGCTCACAGCACAACGAATCTTGTACCCGCAAATTCGGTGCTAATGGTGATACGGAGCGGCATTTTGAAGCACTCATTACCTGTTGCCATTAACAGCCTTCCGGTTACAATCAACCAAGATATGAAGGCGTTTGTGCCCAATGAAACTGTAAAAACTGCATTTTTAATGCACTTCTTTAAGGCAATTGAGAATGATGTACTCGCGGGCGTTCGTGGTGTGACAGCGGATAATATCGACTTTAAAGCATTTCAGAAGCGAACCATCATCGTACCCCCATTGGCGCTGCAGGAGCAGTTCGCGGCCTTCGTCGAACAGACCGACAAATCAAAATTGGCAGTGCAGAAAGGGCTGCAGGAACTGGAGATTCTGAAAAAATCTCTGATGCAACAGTATTTTGGCTAAATGAGCCGGTGCAGGATGTTGGTACACAACATAAAATTAGAGGTGTACTAGCATGAAAAACCAACTTATTTCCGAAATCACACGACAAATGATCCCCTATTTGGATAACGCCCAGATGGAGCAGCTGCAGAATGTTCTGCAGCATGCCCTCTGGAATGTCCAAATCACTGCTAATGAGGACGGCGCTCAGCAGCCAGACAAAGAAACCAATGCCGAATTGTTGGATATGTTCTTGTCAGCAAAGCGGGTTGAGGGATGCAGCGAGAAAACGCTGCGGTATTACGAAACCTCAATTCGGAGGCTGTTTGAAGCGGTTGATTCCCATGTTACGCACATGCAGACGGATGATTTGCGAGGATACCTTTCTGATTACCAGCAACAAACACAGTGCAGCAAAGGCAACATAGATAACATACGAAGGATTATGTCCAGCTTTTTCACGTGGCTGGAGGACGAAAACTACATATTAAAAAGCCCTGTGCGTCGGATCCATAAAATCCGCTCAAACAAGACCGTTAAGGAGACATACACAGATGAAGCGCTGGAAACCATGCGCGATCAGTGCGGCTGTTTGCGTGATCTGGCGATGATAGACCTGCTTGCCTCCACAGGAATGCGTGTTGGAGAGCTGGTGAGGCTGAACCGAGACGACATTGATTTTGAGAATAGAGAGTGCGTAGTATTTGGAAAAGGCAGCAAAGAGCGTCCCGTATACTTCGATGCCCGCACCAAAATTCATCTCAAAAACTATCTAGAAAGCAGAAGTGATGATAACCCCGCTCTATTCGTTTCTCTACTCAGCCCATACAACAGGCTGGAGATCAGTGGCGTGGAAGTACGATTAAGAAAGTTGGGACGAAAGCTCGGTATCACAAAGGTGCATCCACATAAGTTCCGAAGAACGTTGGCGACACGCGCCATCGACAAAGGAATGCCGATAGAACAGGTGCAGCGGCTCCTCGGTCATGCCAAAATTGACACCACAATGCAGTACGCAATGGTGAATCAGAACAATGTGAAGATTTCCCATAGAAAATACATTGGCTGATTGCCAATCCCGATTTATCGAACTGTTCGGTGATCCGATTAAGAATACCCAGCACAGGCCGACAACGGCTTTTGTCAATGTAGTTACCATGCAGAGAGGTTTTGACTTGCCTGTTCAGGACAGAGAACAGAGTGGGAATATACCTGTCTATGGATCTAACGGAGTTCTTGATCACCATAACCAAGCAAAGGTATGTAATGGCGGCGTAATAACAGGCAGGTCTGGAACTATTGGAAAAGTTTTTTATACAAAGGGAGCTTATTGGCCTCTGAACACGACGTTGTTTTCGGTGGATACTCACGAAAACAACATCATCTACCTGGCTCACTTGTTGAAAATGTTTAACTTGGCCAGATTTACAGAAGGAACCGGAGTCCCTACTCTTAACAGAAATAAATTTCACAGTGCGCCAATTATTGATGTCCCTATAGATGAACAAAATCAGTTTGCAGCCTTCGTCGAACAGACCGACAAATCAAAACTTTGCAGTAAGATGGAGGTGGCGGCATGAAAATAAAGCTTAGACAGGCCTTTGACCTGCAAATGGGAAAGACGCCAGCACGCAACAGGCCAGATTACTGGAACGGCGATCATAAGTGGATATCCATTGCTGATATTGGAAATGCAGGAAAGTTTCTCACTAAAACAAAGGAGAGCATAACCGAAGCAGGCATAGATGGCAGCGGTATCAAGGTTGTCCCCCAAGGAACGGTCATTATGAGCTTCAAACTATCAATTGGAAAGACCGCCATCACATCCGAAGACATGTACACCAACGAAGCAATTATGGCTTTCATTGACAACGGGAAATTTGCAATTGACACGGATTACCTGTATCACCTTTGCTGCGGCACAAATTGGACGGCAGGAACCAACAAAGCGGTTATGGGCTTGACCCTCAACAAAGCGACGCTTTTGGAGAAAGAAATCCCGCTGCCCGATATCAATGAGCAGCACGAAATCGCAACCAAACTGGATAAAATAGATGCAATTATTGCTGAGAGGCAGCAGCAGTTGGAACTGATTGATCAGGCTGTCAAGTCCCGATTTATCGAACTGTTCGGTGACATCGTGCTTAATCCGTTTGGTTGGGAAAAAGATTACCTTGGTGTAGTTTGCGATGTTCGGGATGGGACACATGATTCCCCACATTACCACAGTACCGGCTTTCCCCTTGTAACATCAAAGAATGTAACTGGCGGAGAAATAGATTTAACGGATTGTTCTTTGATAAGCGAAGCGGATTTCAATAAAATAAACGAGAGGTCTAAGGTCGACATGGGCGATATTATAATGCCCATGATTGGTACGGTTGGGAAACCTGTTATTGTTAACGTAAAGCCGAACTTCGCTATAAAGAACGTATCACTCATTAAGTTCAAGGACGATTCGAGAGTGTTAAACACCTTCATTCGTTCTCTATTGCAGTCTGATTACTTTGATGATGCCGTTTTGAGCAAGGTTAGAGGGGGAACGCAAAAATTCATTTCTCTTGGTGATATTAGAAAACTTGTTGTAATTGTGCCCCCAATGGAGCTGCAGGAGCAGTTTGCAGCCTTCGTCGAACAGACCGACAAATCAAAACTTTGCGGTAAGATGGAGGTGGCAGCGTGAGCGTGAGACCTTTAACGGAGTATTGCACTCTCAATATGGGACAGTCGCCTGATTCCAAAACATATAACACGCAAGGAAATGGGCTTCCGTTTTACCAAGGAAATGCGGATTTCGGTGAAACGCACCCCATAACTCGCGTGTGGTGTTCTGCACCGGTGAAAGTGGCAGAGGAAGGAGATATCCTGATTTCTGTTAGAGCTCCGATCGGAGCTATGAACATGGCAGTAGAGCGCTGCTGCATAGGTCGTGGCCTTGCCGCTCTTACTCCCATCTGCAATAAATGCAGCAAGCAATTCCTGTATTATGCATTGCAGAGTAAGGTCGATTCCCTTATTGCACAGGGAACGGGTTCTACATTCAAAGCAATAAGCAAAAAAGTGTTAGAAGCTACATGCATTCCAGCTTACAGCACTATTGAGCAGGAGCAGATTGCAGAAACAATCGGTCATGTTGACAACACAATTGCTGCAAAGCGCAAACAGCTCGCTTTATTGGATCAGGTCGTCAAGTCCCGATTTATCGAACTGTTCGGTGAACCAGAACTAAATCCCAGAGATCTGCCAGTTCTTCCATGGGGTGCGGTGTTCCAAACAACTACAGGGAAGCTGGACTCTAATGCCATGGTGGAAAACGGCCGATACCCGTTTTTTACTTGTGCAAAAGAAAGCTATAAGATTGATTCTTATGCATTTGACTGCGAGGCACTTTTGCTTGCAGGTAACAATGCTGCTGGGATTTACGATGTCAAACATTACAAAGGCAAATTCAACGCCTATCAGCGCACTTATGTGTTGCGGTTGATGAACGAAAAATGGAGTTACATACTGTTTAAAAGACAATTGGAGGATAAGCTTCGATACCTACAAAGCCAGTCAAAAGGCACAAACACGCGATATTTGACATTGGGTATACTCAACGAATTGCGCTTTGTAGTGCCTCCAATCGCTGAGCAGGAGCAGTTTGCGGCCTTCGTCGAACAGACCGACAAATCAAAATATTACAGCTCTTTGAGCTTTAGATACTGCCAAGCGGCAGCGAATACATACAGACAGGAGTGGATGACATGTCGAACTTCGGATTTCTAAAAGATAAAAAGGAGTACGCACTGTTTGCCTCGGCTGCGATCGAGGCGGAAAAGGTGTATGTTTCCGCGCCTGCCATGTGCGCCGTCGGCAGCAGAAAAGCTCTGGAATTAGCCGTCAAATGGGTGTATTCGGCTGATAAGACGATGCAGATGCCTTACAAAGATAATCTGCAGGCACTCATTCATGAGCCAACCTTCCGTTTTGCAGTAGACTACAACACATGGGGCAAACTGCCGTTTATCATTAAGTTGGGCAATCTGGCCGTTCACACGGAGCGAAGTGTACAGGCCAGTGACGCTCTCGCTTCTCTACAGGGACTCTTTGAGTTTATTCAATGGGTGGACTATTGCTATGGCGCTGATTACGAAGAGCGGCAGTTCGATGAGGCACTGATTCCGACCGAAAAGGTCATCGTAGACACCAAGAAAATAAAAGAGCAAGAGAGTCTGCTCGGTGAGAAGGACGCAGAGATTGAGGCTTTGCGTAAAAAGATCGAGCAGATGTCTGAACAGATCACCGCAGCAAAGGAGCAGCACCAGCAGGAGCGCACCTTTGTCGCAGCAGACCTTTCCGAGTTTAAGACCCGCAAAATTTATATCGATGTAGACATGAAGCAGATGGGCTGGAAATTCTCCGGAGCAGATGCTGACGTTCAGGAAGAGTACCCTGTTGAAGGTATGGCAGGTGTGCTGGGGCAGATGGGGTATGTGGATTATGTGTTGTTCGGGAAAGACGGTCTACCACTCGCAGTGGTGGAGGCCAAGAGATCCAGCAAAGACCCGAACATAGGCCGCAAACAAGCCGTGCTGTACGCTGACTGTCTGGAGAGAAAATTCGGACGTCGCCCCATGATGTTCACGACCAATGGTTTCGAAACCTACTTCTGGGACGATCAGAGCAGCCCGCAGCGTAAAGTTAGCGGCATATTCAGCAAAGACGATCTGCAGAAGCTGATGAACCGTCGTACCGAACGGAAAGATCTGATGACCATTCCGATCGATGACAGAATCACAGACCGCTACTACCAAAAGGAAGCCATCCGTGCTGTATGCGAGCAGATCGGACAAGGGTTTAGAAAGCACCTGCTGGTCATGGCAACAGGAACGGGTAAAACCAGAACCGCGTCAAGCCTTACCGATGTGCTCAGTCGCGGCAAATACGTCACCAACATTCTGTTCTTGGCTGATCGCACGGCGCTGGTGAAACAGGCAAAGGACGATTTCAAGAACTATCTGCCGGATATGTCTCTTTGCAATCTGTGCTCTAATAAGGACGACCGGAGCGCACGGATCGTATTCTCGACGTACCCGACAATGCTGAACGCCATAGATGATATGAAGGCGAAAGATGGGCAGCGTATGTTTACACCCGCCCACTTTGACCTCATCATCATCGACGAGAGCCACCGCAGCATATTCAAAAAATACCGTGCGATTTTCGAATACTTCGATGCGATCATGGTCGGCCTGACCGCAACTCCCAAAACAGACGTTGATCGCAATACCTACGATTTCTTCGAAATGGAGCACGGCGTACCGACGTATGCATACGACTACGAGACGGCAGTATATCAGGATCATGTGCTCGTGCCCTACTATAACTATGAGGTAAAAACAAAGTTCTTAGAGGAAGGTATCACATACGACGACCTTTCCGATGAGGACAAGGAACGGTATGAAGAGGACTTTATTGAAGACGGTCTGATGCCCGACTTCATTCCGTCGGCACAGCTGAACAAATTCGTTTTCAACGAGACAACCGTTGACACGGTGCTTCAGGATTTGATGGAGCGCGGCATCCGTGTTGCTGGCGGTGACAGACTGGGTAAAACCATCATTTTCGCCCAGAACAAGCGCCACGCGGAGTTCATTCTGGAGCGGTTTAATAAGCTGTACCCCAAATACCGTGGCACATTTGCACAGCGCGTTATCTGCGACGATACATACGCGCAGACGATCATTGACGATTTCAAAATTCCAGAGAAGGACCCGATCATAGCGGTTTCCGTGGATATGATGGATACCGGCATCGATGTGCCGGAGTGCGTCAACCTCGTATTCTTTAAAAAGGTGCGGTCAAAGACGAAATTCTGGCAGATGATCGGACGTGGTACTCGTCTCAGCAAGGAGCTCACCTGCATCGATCAGATCGACGGCGAATACACGGCAAAGAGACGGTTCCTCATCTTTGACTATTGCGGAAACTTTGAATACTTCCGCGCTCACAAAGAGGGCTTTGAGTCCCGCGAGACGAAGACGCTTTCGGAGAACATATTTGGGAAGCAGATTCGCATTGCGGTGGCGCTTCAGGAAAGTGCATTTGCCGGAGACGACTATCAGAGCTGGAGATCCGAGCTTGTAGAGACATGCTACTCTCAGGTATTGGCGCTGAACACCGATCTCATCGCCGTGCGGCTGCACATACAAAGCGTTGAAAAGTATAAGAAGCCCGGGGCTTTCAACTACATTAGTGAAGGCGACAAGGGTGAACTTATGCAGCAGATTGCGCCAATCGTTCACTTGGATGACAACGACGAATTTGCAAAGCGCTTCGATAACTTCATGTATGGTCTGGTGATTGCCCAGATAGAGCAGATGCCCTCGCTTAAGAATGCACAGAAACAGCTCCGCGATATTGGAACGCTGCTGGAGCGTAAGGTCAGCATCCCACAGGTAAAAGCAAAACTGCCGATCATCAAGGAGGTCAACACAGACGCTTTCTGGGATGCAAATGATGTTCTGCTGTATGAGCGTGTGCGGAAGGAGCTCCGTGAGCTGATAAAGTTTCTGAATGACGTTGACCCTCGAAAGCCGATTATTACTCGGCTATCTGACCCGATTATAGATCAGAAAGAGGGCGACCCGATGGAGCCAGGGTATGATTTCGAAGACTATCGTGCCAAGGTCAACCGCTACGTCAACGAAAACGGAAATGCGCTCGCCATCTATAAGCTGACACACAATATCCCCCTCTCTGCTGCGGATTACAGCGAGCTGGAGCACGTGCTGACGAGCGAATTGGGCAGCAAGGAAGACTACGAAAGAGAATATGGTGATACGCCGTTTGGTTTGCTGATCCGTAAAATCGCCAAGCTGGATCATGAAGCCGCAATGCAGGCTTTTTCGCAGTTCATAAACGACCAGTCGCTGAACCAGAAGCAGATCTCTTTTGTGCATAAGATCATTAACCACATCGAGCAGAATGGGTATATGGAGAATGTTACCGAGCTGCAGAATCCGCCATTTGACAAGCCGATCAGCTTTGTAAAGCTCTTTGATGCCCGTACACGTGCAGCGTTGTTAGCCGCGATCAATAAAGTGAAAGAAAACGCGGTTGTCATTGCTGCTTAACGGAAGCCCTAAACAAATAGCAAACACCTCGCAGTCATAACGGCTGCGAGGTGTTTCTGTAAGTGCAGGTTTTATGGAATATAGATTACGGGGACATTCTGCCGAGTTGCATAGTCAATCGTGTTTTTTGTCCCGCCCTTCTCGCCGTTGAACACGGCGATCACACGGCCAGCGTGGTCGACCATCCATTCATTGCGGCGTTGGAAGCAGCCACGGTCATACTGCGGAGAAATGAAACGGACGATATCGGCACCGGCCAGAACCGAAGCATAGCGACTTTGCCACGCTGGCGACCATGCACGTTCAAAGCCCTGATAGGGGCTTGCGACAATCAGATGAATCGGAGAGCCATTGTCCCGTAGACGAAGGACGACCTCCGCAGCCCAGATGTCAACACCTCTGGCCATACCGGAGATGAAAGTCTGGAAACCGTCTGCGACAGCTGCGCGGATTTCCAGCTCAAGCGATGCTATGATCTCCGCCTCACTATTATTCAGTTTTTCAGGGCGGTGGCCGGTAAAGCATACCCGGCGCATTCTGAGTTCAGACTCGTTTGACATAAGGATCACCACATTTCCCAAATATAGTTTACAGCCTGAAAGCGCAAGTTTCAAGTATAAATATCACCATAACTTACGATACTACTTCCACCCATTTGCTCTAACGGCATCACCAAACGTGGTGATAGAATATATACTGGAAGTGAGGTGGTTTTGTGGACATCCGTCAAAGGCTGATCGAATTGCAGGAGCAACACGGTTGGTCAGATTACAAAATCGCCAAAGAGGCAGGCTTATCGCCGAACACAGTATCCAACATCTACCGCCGTGGCAACACTCCGAGCATGGTCACATTGGAAGCATTGTGCAAGGCGTTCGGCATTACCATGGCACAGTTTTTTGCAGAGGGCGAAATGATTGAGATTACGCCGGAGCTGCGGGAACTCTTTGACAAATGGACAGTACTGACACCGGAACAGAAAACCGCACTTTGGCAAATAATCAAAACATACGAGAAATAAAGGTAGGGCGAGCAATCGCCCTTCTTTTTTTGCCCTTGTAGCGCAAGATGTGGTGGTAAAAGCACACCACTTGTTGATATGCAGCGCTATAATAAAGTAGCGCCGCCTCCGCATGCGTCAGGGTCGATGTCGGCAATCGATCAAATCTGTGGCGCAGAAGGAGGTGATGCATTCTTGAAGAAGATTAAAATCGACAGAGCTATACAAGAGCGCCCTGCTACACGAAAGCAGACGCGAAACGAGAAAATTCGGCAGTCACTGACAGAGCATGTTGATGTGCAGGTAATCCCTGCTATCACAGATCGAGAGGGATATGAAAAGCCGAAGCTCCGCGTGTGCGCGTATTGCCGCGTCAGCACAGACATGGACACGCAGGCGCTCTCTTATGAGCTGCAGGTACAGAATTACACAGATTACATCCGAGGCAACGATGAATGGCAGTTTGCAGGTATATATGCAGATCGCGGAATTTCCGGCACATCCCTAAAACACAGGGATGAGTTCAATCGAATGATCGAGGATTGCAAAGCGGGTAAGATCGACCTGATCATCACGAAGGCGGTCACCCGCTTTGCGCGTAATGTTCTGGACTGCATTTCGACGATCCGCATGCTGAAACAGCTGGAGCATCCGGTTGCCGTATACTTTGAAACCGAGAGGATCAACACGCTGGACACTACGTCCGAGACATATCTGGGATTGATCAGCCTGTTCGCACAGGGTGAATCGGAGTCCAAATCTGAAAGTCTTAAATGGTCGTACATCCGACGCTGGAAACGTGGCACGGGTATTTATCCGGCGTGGTCACTTCTCGGCTATGAGATGGGCGAAGACGGAAAGTGGCAGATCGTCGAAGCGGAGGCCGAACTGGTACGCATCATTTATGATATGTACCTCAACGGCTACTCGTCCCCTCAGATCGCCGAGATCTTAACCCGGAGTGGTGTTCCAACTGCTACTAACCAGACGGTATGGAGCAGTGGCGGCGTGCTCGGAATACTTCGGAATGAAAAATACTGCGGCAATGTCCTGTGCCAGAAGACAATGACCGTGGATGTGTTCAGCCATAAAGCCATCAAGAACACGGGACAGAAGACGCAGTACTTCATCGAAGGGCACCATGAACCCATTATTCTGAAATCAGATTGGGATCGGGTGCAGCAGATGATCGACGAGAAATACTATCGCAAAAGACGCGGCCGCAGGACGAAGCCGAGAATCGTCCTGAAAGGTTGTCTTACCGGTTTCACTCAGATCGACCTCGATTGGGATGAAGACGACATCGCGCGTATTTTTTACTCGACCACACCTGCGGCAGAAGCCGCAACGCCAGCTATGGCAGATCACATCGAAATTATTAAAGTCAAAGGAGAAAACTAATATGTCCGTACTCGAAAAATTCAAGCTCGTAGAGCTCATCACCTCTCGCACCGACTCCGTTGCCACCTTTATGAACGGCAACCAGATCAAGTTCAATGCAGCCACCTTTGTGGATCTGGGATACCCGGAGTACATCCAGCTCTTCGTCGAAGAGAAAGGCAAGCAGTTCGCCATCAAGGCCTGCAAGGCAGATGCGCCGCAGGCGATCAAGTTCTCCAAGCCCGCTGGTGAACAGCGATACCCCATCAAGATCAGCTGCGCCCCGGCAGCCAATGCGGTGCGGAGGATCATGCAGTGGGCACCCGAAGAAAGTTGGAATGTTCCCGGCGCTATCTTCGGTGAAGAAAAAGTTATTATCTACTCGTTGGAGCAGGCGTATGCCCCAGTGCCCAAGGGTGGATGGACGGCCAAAAAGCAGGCTGCAGCTGCAGCAGAGGCCGCTTCTAAGGTCAACGCCAAATAATCCTTAGAGCTCCAATTCCATAAGGCAACGCCATGTGGTTTGTACTGCATGGCGTTTGCTTATCATTGCCAGTAACGTAATGAAATCATTACTTCAAAGCTGCAAACCGGGAATTTTGTCTCAAACCCCTTGACGAGGTCTACCGTCGTGAGTATAATTTAGTTGTAAATGAGACACAAGTTTCATTTAGGAGGAATTTCGCATGAGAAGCAAAGATAAGACCCTGATGGCGGCTATCGAGAAGTTCGTGAGTGACTACACGGACAACAATGGTATCTCGCCCACTATGCAGGAAGTCGCAGACGGGGTCGGATCGTCAAAGGCCACGGTGCAGCGCTACATCGCCCAGCTGTGTGAAGATGGCATTCTTGACTACTCCGGTTACCGCACGATGACCTCTACGAAAACGAAGGCAGCAGCAATCCGAGTCCCCGTTCTCGGCACCATTGCCTGCGGCATTCCGAAATTTGCAGAGGAAAACATCGAGGAATACGTCCGCCTTCCTGTCGCACTATTTGGCAAAGGCAATTTCTTCATTCTCCGCGCCTACGGCGATTCGATGATCGAAGCAGGTATTGATAACGGCGATCTCGTTCTGATTCGGCAGCAAAACTACGCAGACGAAGGTCAGATTGTCGTTGCCCTTATGGAGGATGAAGCGACACTCAAAAGATTTTATCCAGAACCCAAAAAGCATCGCATCCGTCTGCACCCGGAGAATTCTCGTATGGACGACATCTACGTTGATAACTGTGAGATTCAAGGCGTTGCGGTTAAAGTGCTCAAGGATCTGGAGTGAACGGAGGGATGGCAGATGGAACGCGTATTAGGGCATGTTGATGTGGAAGAAATGTATCTGGACGTTGATCCGGAAAACCTGCCTGACAAGGGAGAAATCGTAGAAACAGCGCACTTCTTTGTTGGGCAGGCATACAACGCACACATCCATGTCGTCGAAAAAGAATCCGGCGACATGGTGATGCACATCAACTGCACGATCATGTATTCGAAAGAGCGGCTGCAGGCATTTGCCGACCTTATCGAAAAGGACGGCGGCCCCAGCATTGAGGCGGTGCGAGCGCTATGACTACTCCACCGCACCTCAAATGACAAAACGGAGCGCACCCACCATGGCAAAAACACGAACTTACTTCTGTATAGACATGAAGAGCTTTTACGCATCGGTCGAATGTGCCGAGCGTGGGTATAATCCCTTCGAAACAAATCTCGTCGTCGCAGATCTCACACGCGGGGAAAATGCCTTGTGCCTTGCGATCACTCCAGCGATGAAAGCGCAAGGTATAAGAAACCGTTGCAGGCTGTCGGAGATTCCAAGCAATGTCAAGTACGAGGTCGCCCCGCCCCGCATGGCTTTGTACATTGAATACGCAGCGGATATCTACTCGCTGTATTTGGATTACTTTGACCCACGGGACATTCACGTGTACTCGATCGACGAATCGTTCCTTGACGTGACCGATTATCTGGCACCAAATCACATGGACGCAGTGACATTCGCCAAGCATCTGATGAATGAAATCGCAGATCGCTTTCATATACCCGCAACAGCGGGTATCGGGACGAACCTTTACCTCGCCAAGATTGCGCTGGACATTACAGCAAAGCATGCCAAAGATCACATTGGGGTACTGGACGAAGAGAAATATCGGCAGACATTATGGGATCACCGACCGATCACAGATTTTTGGATGGTCGCAGGCGGAACAGCACGACGGCTGGAACGCTATGGCGTTTTCGATATGCGTGGCGTGACCCAGGTGGACACAGGGCTCATGTACAAAGTATTCGGCAAGAATGCAGAACTGCTTATTGACCATGCGTGGGGACGTGAGCCGTGCTTGATTTCTGACATCAAAGCATATAAGAGCAAATCAAAATCCGTATCGTTCTCGCAGATTCTGCCTCGGGATTACACCTTTCAGGAAGCCCGGACAGTTATGCATGAGATGGCGCTCAATGGAGCAGCCGAGCTTATGCGGCGGAAAGTTATCACCAGTAAGGTTGGTATCTTTGTCGGCTATACTCGTGATGAGCTTGCGCCTACCAAGGGTATGGCAAAGCTGGATGTGACAACCGCTCTCGCCTCCTTCCTCGTGGAGGCGGCACTGCGGGTATACGACAAAACCACAGATCGCTGTACCAAAATCAGACGGCTCGGCATCACATTTGAGGATGTGTGCGATGAAGGCTGCGAGGGCTACAACTTGTTCACGAACTTTGATGCTGTCGAGCGGGAGCGAATTGTTCAGCAGACCGTTTTGGATATTCGGCAGCGCTATGGCAAAAACGCCGTTCTCCGCGGCATCAACTATATGCCGGAGGGTACGCAGCGTGAACGGAACGGTTTTATAGGAGGGCATCGAGCAGGATATGATGACAAGAGCAGAAAGAGCTAAAATATTCAGCCCGTTTGATGCAATGAAGGGCTTACAGGAGGCGTTGCGGGATCGTGAAGAACGGCACCTGCGTGTAGAGCGCCATGATATTTCCGAAGAGCAGGCAGAACACAACTCGCGGATTTTCCTGAAGCTTAGGCGCGGTATGAAAGTTGAAATTGACTGCTACTGCGCCTTTCACGACGTCACCAAATGTGGCAGAATCACGGACGTGAGCTGTACGTTCCGTTGGCTCAAGCTGGATGGTGAGCAGATATATTTCGAGGATATCTACTCAATCGAAATCACAGATTTAGGTTGAACGGAGGAACTGAGATGGAACAATACGATGTTATGTGCCCGATTTGTGGCACTTTGAATAAAGGCTTGTTTTTGGATGAAACAGGCGGATGGATGGAATGTGAGCATTGCCACACCATGGTTATGGATGGCGAATACGCCCGTAAGCACACTGTGCGGATCCCTCTTATTAAAACGGGACAGCTCGCGCAGTACGTGGCCCCGGAGGCCGTATAAATGCCCGCGCGTACCACAGGAAGCAAGGAGGAAGTCGGATGGGCGAATTAGACACGCTTTTGTATGCCTGCTGTCCAAAGTGTAGCAAGCCGATCGGCAGATCGAAGCGCTGTGATGGTATGGAGCTAAATTGTCCGAAATGCGGAAGTCCTTTGCGTGTGGTCGTTGATCAGGACGCAAAGGTCATGGTAGAGCTGGTACAACGTACATCAGCAACCACAATGAAAACAAATAAGACTGCTGTTGCGCCATGAGCACCGGACTCGGCCAGAACCGTTAGGGGTACCGACACAACAGTAAAATCTGTTATGGGATCGAAATTGACACAGATCAATAGGCTTCCGGCAGATAGAAATCCTGAAGGATAATTCTATCTGCCGGTCTTTTTATGCCCGCTGCGGTAGGAGCAATCCTGCTGCAGCGGGCATTTTTCATTTCTACTGAGAAAAAAGAAGATTATTTAAAAAACCCTTTTGAACACGACATTAGGTGTCGGGTTTATCTCTGAAAATAAAGACAACGAAGGACGGAAGGAGGTGAGAACATGCAGAGCGCGATTGAGCGCAGACAGCAAGTGCTGGAGGCAATCAGCGATCGAAGAACAGAGCGCATTGAGAATTTGGCGTCTGAATTCGGTGTCAGCAGAAGGACGATCGAGCGCGACATTCTCGTACTCTCATGTTCTTACCCCATTGTCACAGTACAAGGCGCAGCGGGCGGTGTCCGCGCCATGGACGGATGGTACGTCACTCGCCGGTACTTAAACGACGATCAGGAGGCTTTGCTTCGCTCCCTCCTCCCCGGACTGCAGCCGGATCAGCAGGAAACGATGCAGCGTATCCTTTCCGCCTTCGCTAAACCAAGTGTGAAGGAGAAAAATCATTGAATGCAATAAGAGACGGCAATCACATTCGCATATACGACGCATTTCTGGCGAAAGAGAGCATCAAAGAAATCGATGGAAGATTTTATGATCCAGATGACAAGGCATGGGTGGTGCCTTATTCCAAGGAAAATGTAGCACTGCTGCAGCTGCTCGGTGCATCCCTCGACGATACGCTTTCGCCGGATATCAAGACGCAGGACGCAGGCGACGAAGTCCCGCTCATTCCGATGCCGATCAAGGCAACACCTTATCAGCATCAGATCAGAGCATATAACTTTGCCCTACGCACCTTCGGGATCGGAGGTACAGCATGATCGTGCATTGTGTGGTCTGCGGGAAGGCCATCGAGCGGAAAAAGCCAAGCAGAAAGAATTTCTGCTCTGTAGAGCACCGCAATTTATGGATGAGCGAGAATGTGGATTTCGCCAAACTTGCCCGTGGCCATAAGGCAGCTCATCTCACGGATCTCAATCGCCAGCGTAATCCTTACTGCCATATCGCCGATCGCGGCAAAGCCAACTCAAAGAAGGCGCGTGCCGCAGCGGAGGCATACATCGGCAGACCGCTGGAGCACGGCGAAGTAGTCCATCACATGAACGGCGATGCCTCCGACAACAGTCCGGAGAATTTGCTGGTCATGCCTGACAGGCAACATCGACAGCTTCACATGGCGCTTGCCATAGAGCAGATGGAAGGCGGTGATTCCGATGACAAGTAAAGGCTGTGCTTTTCTCATGGACATGGGCACCGGCAAGACGATCACCACAATTGCGCTGGCGGGCACACTCCACCACAAGCACAAAATCACGCAGATGTTGGTCGTCTGCCCGAAATCTATCGTGGACGTCTGGGAGCAAGAGTTTGAAAAATTCGCGGATTTCCCTTATCAACTGGCTGTGCTCGACGGAACCAGCGCGAAAAAGGCCGATACCATCCGATACATGATCGGCAATGGCCTTCAGATCATCGTAGTCAACTACGAAAGCTGCTGGAGGCTGGAGGCGGAACTCACTCGCTGGCACCCGGACATGATCGTGTGTGACGAAAGCAGCAAAATCAAGAATCCGCAGGCAAAGTGCTCGAAGGCACTGCACCGGCTCGGTAAGATCAGCAGCTATAACCTGATTCTAACAGGCACACCCATCACAAACAGCCCTCTGGACTTTTTTAGCCAGTATAAGTTTCTGGATGAAAGCATCTTTGGTGGCAGTTTCTACGGCTTCCGCGCCTACTACGCCATTCTTGGTGGATTTCAGAATCATCAGATCGTCGGTTACAAGCATCTGGCGGAGCTGGTCGAAAAGGCACATTCCATCGCATATCGCATTCGTATCGACGAGGCGGTTGATCTGCCGGAATTTGTGGAAGAGGTACGACCGGTAAAGCTGGAGCAAAATGCCCAGAAGATCTATGACGGCATTGAAAAGGATAGCTTCGCCGAGCTCATGAACGGCGAAATCACGACCCGCAACGTGCTGACCCAGCTTCTGCGCCTCTCACAGATCACAGGCGGATTCGTCCGAAACGATGACGGTGATGACGCCCAGCAGCTATCGACGGCAAAGCTCGACGCCCTCGAGGACGTGATCGACAGCTGCATGGAGGAGGGCAAAAAAGTCATCGTGTTCGCCCGCTTCGTGCCGGAGATCGATGCGATCGCCCGTATGCTCCGCAAGAAGAACATCGGGTACGCCCTGATCAAAGGTGACGTGAAGGATCGCGCCGAGCAGGTTTCCGCCTTCCAGACCGATCCCGACACCAAGGTGTTTGTCGGGCAGTTACAGACCACCGGCATGGGGCTTACCCTCACGGCAGGCAGCGTCTGCGTGTACTACTCGCTGGATTTCAGCTATGCCAACTACCAGCAATCCATGGCGCGTGTGCGCCGGATCGGGCAGACGAAGCGCGGCGTTTACATTCACCTTGTCTGCAAAGACACCATTGACGAAAAAGTCATGGGTGCGCTCAAGCAGAAGGCCGATGTCTCCAAGCTACTCGTCGATGACTACAAAAAAATCATTGGAGGATAACGATATGAACGAAAAAAGCATGCTCGCTGCGGCGGATACCTTGAAGGCGCTGCGAGACGAGAAATCTGACCTTCAGGCAAAGCTCAAAGATGTGCAGGAACGCATCGATTCGGTGGAGGCCGAGCTGATTCAGCTGATGACGGATGAAGAATGCACCGGCTTTGACCGCAACGGATCCCGCTTCTCCCTTGTAATTCGTGAATTCCCCGGCGCGGTACCGGAAGAAAAGGAAGAACTGTACCGAAGGATGCGAGCACATGGCTTCGACCATCTGTTCACCATCAACACCATGACGCTTGGTGCAACGGTCAAAGAACTCAAGGCCAACAACGACGATGTGCTCCCCGACTGGCTCGAAGGCGTGATTCAGGTGTTCGAGCAGCCGAGCATCCGCGTATCCAAATCTAAGAAATAAAAAAGGAGATAAGCACCATGAACACAAAGAACACCACTGCAATTGCTACCACCGATCAGAACACCGGTTATCTTACCGAAACCGTAAATCTCGCCGAGCTGTTTAGTGAAGAGCTTGACGGCCTGCGTCCCAGCTTCGAGCGCATCAAGATTCCCGCAGGCGGCGGGCTCGCCTACGAAGTACCCGGCGACGATCCGAACAGCCCCGACAGCGCCAAAGACTTTAGCGCCGTCATTCTGTATCATCACCCGATCAACAGCTACTATAAAGAGAAATTCACCGGAGGCAACAATCCGCCCGACTGCTCCAGCTTGGACGGTAAGATTGGCGTCGTTGCCGAGACCGGCGAATGCAGGGACTGCAAGACCTGTCCGTATGCCAAGTTTGGCAGCGGAGAAAACGGAGGTATGGCTTGCAAACAGAAGCGCCGCATGTACCTCCTGCGCGAAGGTGAAATGCTTCCGATGATTATGACGTTGCCCACTGGCTCGCTGGCGGAGTTCACGAAATACGTCACCCGCCTCGTGACCCGTGGCATGAAAGCGAACCACGTGGTCACGAAGTTCACGCTGAAGCGGGCGCAGAATAGCACCGGCATCAATTACAGTCAGGTGATCTGCTCTGTGGATCGTCCTCTTTCCCCGGAGGAAAAGAAGAATATCGCATCCATGACCGAGCAGGTCAAGCTCATCGCAGGCAAGGTTTCTGTTGCCGAAACCGAGACTGCAGCGGAATAAGGACACAGCAGCCGTGAGCGCCTATTCACGGTGCTCACGGCTGCACGATTTGAGGTAGAGACTATGAATGATTATAAGACGATCCGCAATATTGCGGAAATTGAAGAATATATCGGCAGCGCTGGCGTTGTTTCCTTTGACTTCGAGACATCGCCCACGGAAAAATATCGCAGCGATAGCAAAGCGGCATTGGATGCACATAAGGCAGACATCACCGGCGTGTCGCTTTCCGTGAAGGCTGGCACAGGCAGATACATCCCGCTCCGGCATCGCGTCGGTAAGAACGCCAGCCTCGCTTCTGTTATGAAATTCCTGCGGCAGCGCGTATTTCAGAATCCGAAAACAGTCAAAATCGCACACAACATGGCGTTTGAGGCAATGTTCCTGTATAAAGACGGGATCGTGTTGCAGGAGCCCGTGTACGACACGATCGTTGCTTCACAGCTTACGCTGAAAAACGATTTCGAGTACCGCGATCTCGGCGACAGCGGACTTAAAACCCTTGTCCCGTATCTGTATGGTGTTGAACTCCCGAAATTTGAGGATGTGGTTGGCGAGCACAGTTTTGATGAGCTCGACCCAGATGCATGGGACACCTGCCGGTACGCCTGTGCGGATAGCGACTGGGCGCTGCAGCTTTACTACACGTTCAACGACTGGTTTGAGAACAACATCCCGAAGCACCGCCTGATCTGTGAAAAGATCGAAAGCCCAACCGCCGTTTTCACCGGCATGATGAAGTATAACGGCGTCCTGTTCGATACCGACCTCATGGAGGAAAAGAAGGTGGAGGCCGAAGCACACCTTGTGGATCTTCGAGCAAAGCTGCAGGCGGTTATCGGCAATGTGGATATCGGAGAGAACTGTGGAACGCAGGCATTCAAGGACTATCTGTATAAGACAGAAAACCTGCCCGTCCTGAAGACCACAACCAAATATGCCGAGGCAGCGGACGATGAGGCTATGCAGTTGCTTCGTGCATATTGCAAAAAGCACCGTCCTGAGATGGTTTCCTTCTTCGATACCGTACAGGAATTCCGCAAGTGGGCAAAGATCAAGAGCACCTACATCGACGGATACCTCAAATGGATCAACGCGGCGACCGGCAGGATTCACCCCGACCTCATGCCGATGGGTACCGACACGGGGCGCTTCGCCTCCCGCAGGCCGAACCTGCAGAACATGCCCCGCAAGGGCTCTGACCCGATCGGCGTCAGGCAGTTCGTGGTCGCGCCGGAGGGCACGTCCTTCATCGATTTCGACTTCTCGCAGATCGAGCTGCGCGTCGGCGCGTTCTACTGCCGCGACCCACGAATGATGGAAACGTACCGCAGCGGCGGCGACATCCACGCCAGCACCACATCGGTCATTTTCGGGATCAGCGTCGATGAGGCGCAGGACAAGGACGATCCAGATTACAAAGAGCGCCGGACGATCGCCAAAAACGTGAATTTCGGCACGTTCTACGGTCTGTTTCCGCGCGGTCTGCAGCGAACACTCAAGTTCAAGGCGGGGCTCGAAAAGACCGAGGATCAGTGCGCCCGTATCATTGCTAACCTGAAGACCGGTTATCCGCGCTTGTCTGAATGGCAGGAAGAGACGGTCAGAGCGGCTCGGATCAATGGGTACAGCGAGACGTCTTTCGGCAGAAGACGTTATCTTCCCAATATCAATAACCGCGCCGACTGGGGCAAGCGGAGTTTTGCCGAACGCTGCAGCATGAATACCCCGATTCAGGGCACCGCAGCGGAGATCCTGAAGCTGGCGATGGCGGAGCTGATCAGAGAGCTCGCGGACAAGCCGTATATCCGCCCGATCCTGCAGATTCACGATGAGCTGCTTTTCGAGGTGGATGACGGGCACGAAGGCGAAGCGATCCGCACCATTCGCACGGCGATGGAGCGGCAGCCCTTTGCGGCCTTCGATATCCCGATCGTCGCCGAGGGCGAACACGGCACCTGCTTCGGCAAGCTGCATGAGCTAGAGGTGCCCCATGTTTAAGAACAAGGAAGGTTACACCGATCCCACGGCAGGCGCAGCGATGGCGTCGATCATGAAGGAATACCGCCAGAACCAGCGCCGCATCTACCGCAAGCACTCCGAGATCAAGGCGCGACCAAAGGTATACGTCGTCTCGAAGTACGCTGGGAACATTGAAGGAAACACGGCAGCGGCGATCCGATACGCCCGCTTCGCCATAGAGAAAAAGCGCCTCCCCGTGGTCAGTCACCTGCTGTACCCGCAGATTCTGGATGACGGCGACCCGGAGCAGCGCGAGCTTGGACTACTCTTCGGACAGGCGTTGCTGGCGCTGTGCGAGGAAGTGTGGGTGTTCGGGACAGAGCACTCATCCGGCATGCAGGCAGAGATCCACGAAGCCCGTCGACTGAAGAAGCGCATCCGATTTTATAGCGAAAGACTGGAGGAAATCCATGAAGATGATAGATGAAGCCCTGCGATATGCAAAAGCAGGCATTCCCGTTTTCCCGCTCCACTGGCTCAAACAGGATGGCACATGCTCCTGCAGGCTTGGGGATATGTGTCAGGCCAAGGGCAAACACCCCCGTATTAAGAATTGGAGTGACGAAGCTACAACGGATGTCGCCAAGATCACTGGATGGTGGAATCAGACGCCCCTTGCCAACATTGGTATTCCCATGGGTGAAAAGAGCGGTCTGGTAGCGCTGGACGTTGACACTCGACATGATGGAGATAAGAGTCTCACGGATCTGGTCGCAGAGTACGGTGCATTACCGAAGACGATCACGGCGACGACCGGTAGTGGTGGTAAGCACTACATTTTCAAATACACAGAAGAACTGGCACTCAAAAATGTGGTTGGATTCCGTGACGGCCTTGATGTACGCACACAAGGTGGACTGATCGTTGCAGCACCCAGCATGCATCAGAGCGGTAACCGATATGCGTGGGACACTGGACTCTCTCCTTTTGAGTGTGAAGCGGCGGAAATGCCGAGCTGGCTGGTAGATGAGATTCGCAAGGTTGGCACCAAGCTTACCCAAAAGAAAAAGGCTGCGGACAAGCAGCCCCGCAAGAAGATCAAAGAAGGCGGCAGAAACAATCACTTAGCCTCTCTTGCCGGAGCACTTCGCCGTAAAGGCATCGGTGAGGATGGCATCATTGCTACACTTCGTGCCGAAAACAAAGAACGTCTCGATCCGCCCCTTGACGATGAGACGGTCGTGGCAATCGCCAAGAGTATCACCCGCTATGAGCCGGACGAACCTGACCCGCAGTACAAGCTGACCGACGTCGGAAACGCGGAGCGCTTTGTGGCAATGTTCAAAGATGAGGTCAAATACTGCTCTGTATATAAGAAATGGTTTATCTGGAACGGGAAGTTCTGGGAGCAGGACGAAGGCACGATTGTAGAATATGCGATTCAGTGTGTCCGCAGCATTTACACTTACGCGGATATGCTTCCCGCAGGCGATCAGCGAAAAGCATTGATCCAGCATGCCATGCGTAGCGAAAGCGGCAATAAGATCAAACTTCTCATTACGCTGGCGGCAGGCATGAAGGATCTGGCGATTGCGCCTGACGACTGGGATGCGAACCCGTGGCTGCTCAACTGCCAGAACGGCACGATCAACCTGAAGACCGGAAAACTGCAACCGTTTAACAAGGCGGACTACATCACCCGCATCTGTAACGCTGCCTTCGATGAGAATTGCGCTACGCCGTTATGGGACACGCTGTTGGAGACGATCACAAAGGGCGACACCGACACGATCCGGTACATGCAGAAGGCACTCGGCTATGCGCTGACCGGCGATACATCTGAGCAGGCGATGTTCATGCTTTACGGAACCGGCAGCAACGGCAAAAGCACATTCCTCAATATCTTCTCGGCTGTGATGAATACATACGCCCAGAGTGCGTCGAGCGATGCGTTCATGCAGAAAAAGAACGAAAGCGTAAATAACGATATTGCTCGCCTCAAGGGTGCGCGGTTTGTTACGGCTATTGAGATGGAAGAAAATAAGCGGCTTGCCGAATCCCTGATCAAATCCATGACCGGCGGTGACAAGCTGGTGACGCGCTTCCTCTACGGCGAATACTTCGAGTACGTCCCGCAGTTCAAGGTGTTTCTGGCGGCGAACCATAAGCCGATCATCCGTGATACAACCCATTCGATCTGGCGCAGGATCAAACTCATGCCCTTTGAGAACACGTTCACGGAGGCAAACCGCGACAAACACTTTGCCGATAAGATTATGGCAAAGGAGATGCCCGGTATTCTTGCTTGGGCGGTTAAAGGGTGCCTCCTCTGGCAACGCGAAGGTATACAGGATCCGCCCAGTGTCAAAAGGGCGACAACGGAGTACCGGACGGAAATGGACTCATTCGCAACGTTCTTTGAGGAATGCTGTGAGGCGCGGGAAGGTGTCCGTGTATCGAACAAAATGCTGCGTTCTTCCTATGACGAGTGGTGCAAAGACAACGGCGAATATGCACTTTCCCAGCGCCCGTTTAGCCAGAAGCTTCTGGAAATGGGCTTTGAGAAGAAGCGTTCCGCAAGTACAGGAGCCGTGGAATGGATCGGGCTGTCCATTCGCGGTGTCGCATCGAGGCTATGACTGAGGTACGATTCTTTCTGATTCTTTTTTCTATAAAGCCGTATGTGAGAAGAAATATAGAAAAAGAACAGAAAAAGCAGTCAGTATGGTTCATACCTCAGCGGCTGGAGGGACGCAGATGAATGAAGCAGCATTGATTCAGAAAATACGCAAATACCTTGCCACGGTACCGGAGTGCTTCTTTTGGAAGGAGCACGGTGGGCAATATGGTACCTCTGGCATTCCCGATATCATCGTCTGTCACAAGGGACGCTTCATTGCACTGGAAGCCAAGGTCGGCAGAAATACCCCGACAAAGCTACAAGCGGCTACCATTGACCAGATCCGAAAAGCTGGTGGAACAGCAGTAGTCGTTTATAGCGTTGAGGATGTGCAGGCGGTCATATCAAAGAAGGAGGCACTGTATGATGGATGATCCCTATAGAACTCTGGCAAACGCCATTATCGTACAGGCCGCTAAGGATTACCGGAAAGCGCTGCGACAGCTTCGACGTAATCCGAGATACGAAACGGCCAGAAACGAGAAAAATGATGTCGAGCGGTTCTTTCACTCCGAATGGTTTCACTTCCTGACGGATGCAGACCCGGATTACCTGCTCGACTATCTTGCGAGGGCTGAGATATGACGGCGAAGGCTCTTTTGGAACGCATTATCAAAATCCGAAAAGCGATCGATTATCGAAGGACGAAAATCGACGCACTGACCGAGCAGGCGGAGAACACCTCCGCCCGCTTGACCGGCATGCCGCATAATCCACGCTCTGACTCTTCGCCTATGGCAAGCGCCATCTGCAGGAAGGTCGATTTGGAGATAGAGATCACAAAGCTCGCTGAAGAGCGCAAAGCCCTGATTGCTAAAATCGACCTCTTAGAAAATGATGACTTATCGAGGCTCCTAATTCTGCGGTATGTGCAGGAAACGCCGTGGGACGATATCGCGGCAGAGATGGGCTTTTGCGAAAGACACATTTACCGGCTGCACAAAGCAGCGGTCGAGGAACTCGATAATCGTCTTAAAGATGTCATGTGATGTCAGTCGATGTCAGTTAAAGTCAGTCAGGAAATGCGGTATCATTATAATAGGCGAAGAACATAGAGAGCTCACACGGGACATCCCGCGTGGGCTTTTCTTATATACGCCAATACAGACGGAAGGAGCAGATCAATGTCATATAGGAAAGTCGGCACTTTAGAGCAGTGTTGGTATGTCCTCAAATACTGGCTGCGAGAGCACTTCCGCAAGAGGAAGTGAGACTATGCCGCGTAAACCTAAGAGGCCGTGCGCTTACCCCGGATGCCCCAACCTGACAGACGGGCAATATTGTGAGCAGCACAGGAAATACGCAAGGCAGCAGTATGATCGATATGAACGGTCACCACATACCGCAAGCAAATACGGAAGAGCGTGGCACCGGATCCGCGCCAGATATGTGGCATCCCACCCGCTGTGTGAACAGTGCCTTAAAGAAGGCCGGATCACATCGGTAGAAGAAGTTCACCATATCGTGCCAATCAGCCGTGGCGGAACTCACGCAGCGGACAACCTAATGTCGCTATGCCAAAGCTGCCATAACAAGGTTCACCACGACCTTGGTGACCGGTAGGGGGATCAAAATCTTGAAAACTTGATTACGCGGACAACGGCGCGGGGTCACGCGCGAAAAATCGGGAAATCAAGATGGGTATAGCCCCCGCGATTTCAAGAAATCAAACGAAATGGAGGTAGCGCACATGGCAAATGGACATGGCGGTGCTCGCCCCGGCGCAGGGCGCAAGAAGAAAGCGCTATCTGAGAAAATTATGGATGGAAACCCCGGCAAGGCACCGCTGACGAAGCTGCAGTTTGAAATTCAGAAGACGGATATGCATGGTGAGGACATGCCGCCGGTCGCCGAATACCTAAAGCAGGTCACAAAAAACTCGCAGCAAAACCTTGCACCGCAGATTTACGAAGACACGTGGCGCTGGCTCAATGAGCGCGGGTGCGCCATCTACGTCAAGAAAGAACTGATTGAGCAGTATGCGCTGTACATGCAGCGTTGGATCCAGTGTGAGGAAGGCATCAACCAATATGGATTGCTTGCCAAGCACCCGACCACACAACTGCCGATCGCCAGCCCGTATGTGAATATGGGCATTTCGTTTTTAAAGCAGGCAAACGTATTATGGCTGCAGATCTACCAGATCGTGAAGGACAACTGCGAAACGCCCATCGGTAGCAGCAACCCGAACGACGATCTGATGGAGCGGCTGCTCGGATAAGGAGATACACATGCAGATAGACAAAATCCCCGTGGCAAAGCTGAAAGCTGCGGAATACAACCCGCGTCGGGCTCTCAAGCCCGGTGACGCGGAATACGAAAAGCTCAAGCGCAGCATTACGGAATTCGGTTATGTGGAGCCGGTCATCTGGAATAAACAGACCGGCAACGTGGTCGGCGGCCACCAGCGGCTGACGGTCATGCGTGATCTTGGGATCACAGAGATTGACTGCGTCGTAGTGGATCTCGACCCGATGCGCGAAAAGGCGCTGAATGTGGCGCTCAATAAGATTCAGGGTGAATGGGACAAAGATAAGCTGGCCGCGTTGCTCACGGAGTTCGACGGCAGCGAGTTCGATGTCACACTCACAGGTTTCGATGCCGCCGAGGTCGATGAGCTCCTGAATGCTTTCTACTCCAAGGAAGCGGTGCAGGATGATTTCGACGTTGACGGAGAAGCCGAAAAAATCAAGGCGAAGGGTGCGGTCACTAAGACCGGTGACATTTGGAAGCTGGGGGTGCATCGACTCATGTGCGGTGATTCCACTTCGGAGGTGGATTTCGCCAAGCTCATGAACGGCAACAAAGCGCAGATGACGGTCACGTCCCCGCCGTATGGCGTCGGCAAGGATTACGAAAGCAAAGGCATCGAGCCGTGGTTTGAAACCATGCGCCCGGTGGTCAAGAACCTGACACGTTATGCCGGAATCGTCTGCTGGAACCTCGGCGACCTCTACGCCACCGGTACACAGTTCATCGAGCCGACAAACTTCTACTCCTCCCAGCTTTTCGCGGAGCAGGGATTCCGCCCAATCTGGATTCGCATCTGGAAAAAGCAGGGACAGAACTACGGCGTCGGCCCTTACCACCTCGTGACAAACAAGCCGGTGCAGCAGTACGAATACATCTCCGCGTTCAGCAAAAATGGCGATGTGGAGTACAACGATCAGGAATACATGTGGCTGTCGGCATACGCCGGTCACGCATACCGCTTCGTCAAGCGCCTCACCAAAGAGGAACGCAAGAACTGGGGTTACGCAGGCATCTGGGAGATGAACACGGTACGCGCGAACAAGGATCACCCGGCAATGTACCCGGTGGAGCTGCCGTGGCGCTGCATCAAAATGCACTCTGATCGCAGCGACATTGTTCTGGAGCCGTTCAGCGGCAGCGGTACAACGATTATCGCCTGTGAGCAGCTGGAGCGCGTATGCTACGCAATGGAGAAAAGCCCGGAATACTGCGACCTCGCCGTCAAGCGCTGGGAGCAGTTCACCGGCCAGAAGGCAGAGAGGATCATCAGCCATGCCGACGCAGAATGACCGCCACACTATTTCAGACCTGTATCAGATGCAATCCCTTCCGCTGGAGATCAAGGTGCGGATGACGCAGCGCCGGATACGGGACTGGGTGGAATACTGGGGCGAAGACGGCGTGTACGTTTCATTCAGCGGCGGCAAGGACAGCACGGTACTGCTGGATATCTGCCGCAGGATGTACCCGAACATCGTCGCCGTGTACAGCGATACGGGCTTGGAGTTCCCGGAGATCCGCGAATTCGTGAAGGCCAAGGATAATGTGGTCTGGGTAAGGCCGGAGCTCACGTTCCGCAAGGTCATCGAGAAATGCGGATATCCCTGTATCTCGAAGGAGCAGGCGGAATGGATACACCGGATCCGTCTCGGCCAGAAGAACACGCGCGATATCCAGAAATACTTTTACGGCATACGCACCAACGGCCAGCCCTCCCGTTTCAAGATTTCGGAGCGGTGGAAATTCATGCTGAACGCGCCCTTCGACATTGGCGCAGGCTGCTGCAATGAGATGAAAAAGAAGCCCATTGCCAAGTATGCAAAGGAGACCGGACGAGTGCCGATCGTGGGCACAATGGCGTGCGAGTCATCACTGCGGACAAGTAACTGGCTCCGATACGGCTGCAACGCCTACGATAACAAGAAGGCGACGTCGGCACCTCTCTCGTTCTGGACTGACGCGGACATCTGGGAATACATCCGCACCTACGATATTCCGTACTGCAAGATTTACGATATGGGCTACGTTCGGACGGGCTGCATCTTCTGCATGTTCGGCGTTCACCTCGACAGCGAGCCGAACCGCTTCCAGCGGCTGCAGCGGACGCACCCACAGTTGTGGCGCTACTGCATGAAGCCGTGGGACAAGGGCGGGCTCGGCATGCGCGAGGTACTGGAATACATGGGCGTGCCCTACGAAAACTTCATGCTGGAGGAGGAAGACAATGTTTGAAAAAGTGAATCCGGCGCACCCGGACAAAATCGCAGATCGGATCGCAGGTGCGATCGTGGATCTGGCATATAACGAAAGCGCAAACCCGAAGATAGCCGTAGAGGTGCTGATCGGGCACGGCATGTGCAATATCGCGGCGGAGTCCTCCGTGCATATCTCAGCAACGGATATTCTGGAAGCAGTCTCGCGGATCGCGGGCGACGTGGTCGTAAACTACCATGAGGTCGCACAGGATCCCATTCTCGCAAGAAATCAGGCGAATGCCGTGCGCTGCGGCGACAACGGCATCTTCCGAGGCGTCCCCGTCACGGACGAACAGCGTGCGCTGGCAGAGATCGCAAGAGAAATCTTCGCACGATACCCCTCGGATGGTAAATACATTCTCGACAGTGACCGGCTCATCATCTGTCAAAGCTGCGCGAACACCGAAGACCTGCAAGATCAGTTCCCCGGCGCGGAGATCAACCCGCTCGGCGACTGGACTGGCGGCATCGATGTGGACACCGGCGCGACCAACCGAAAGCTCGGCAGCGATATGGCAGACAGTATTACGGGCGGAGGCCTTCATGGGAAAGACCTCTCGAAGGCAGATGTCAGCGTGAACATCTACGCATGGCTCAAAGCCCAGCGGGACGAAGTGCCGGTTGAGCTCTGCTGTGCGATCGGCGACGATACCGTGGACGGCAGACCCTATGCCGAGATTGTCCGCATCGCCCGCGACTACATCCGCAGGATCGGCGGATTTGAGAAGTTCGCAGAATGGGGTTTGGTATGAACATTGAAAAGATCAGCGTGGAGAAACTGCTCCCCGCGAAGTACAATCCCAGAAAAGACCTGCAGCCCGGTGACCCTGAGTTCGAGAAGCTGAAGCGCAGCATAACCGAGTTCGGTTACGTCGAGCCGATCATCTGGAACAAGCGAACTGGTGTGGTCATCGGCGGGCACCAGCGGCTCAAGGTGCTGCAGCACCTCGGATACACCGAGGTGGACTGCGTCGTGCTCGACATCGACGAACAGAAGGAAAAAGCCCTGAACGTGGCGCTGAATAAAATCAGCGGCGCGTGGGACGTTCCGCTCCTGACTGCATTGCTGCGTGATCTGGATGAGAGCGGCTTCGATGCCACCCTCACCGGCTTCGACGTCAGCGAGATGAGCGAACTGTTCGACGATCAGAGCGAGATCGTGGAAGACGATCCCCCGGAGGCAGCGCCGGAAGGCACGGAGCCATTCTCACAGCTCGGCGACCGCTGGCTACTCGGCAGGCATGTCCTCTACTGTGGGGATAGCACCGAGAAACAGGACATCGCAGCACTCATGGACGGCAAGCAGGCCGACCTCGTGGTAACGGATCCGCCATACAACGTGGCATATGAAGGCAGCAACGGACTAACGATCCAGAACGACGATATGCCGGAGGAACAGTTTCTTGCGTTCCTGATCGCAGCATTCAGCCGAATGCATGAGGTCATGAAACCCGGCACTCCGTTCTATATCTGGCACGCCGAGACGGTCGGCGGCGCATTCCGCAGAGCGACGAACGAGGCACTCGGCAAGGTGCGCCAGATGCTGGTGTGGAATAAGAACGCATTCACGATGGGACACCAAGATTACCAGTGGAAGCACGAAGCTTGCATTTACGGCTGGACAGACGGCGGCTCCCACTACTTCGTGGATGACCGGACGCAGGCAACGGTGATCGAGGACAAGCGCATTGATATCAATAAGCTGAAGAAGGAAGAAATGCGCGATCTGCTGCGGGAAATCTTCTCGGACAAGGTCTCGACGACTGTGATCGACGAAAACAAGCCCGCCCGAAACGCGGATCACCCGACGATGAAGCCGTTGAAGCTCTTGGCGCGGCTCATCAAAAATAGCTCGCGGCAGGGCGACATCGTGCTCGATACCTTCGGCGGCAGCGGTTCGACCCTCATCACCTGCGAACAGCTTGGCAGATCATGTTACACGATGGAGCTCGACCCGAAGTACGCGGACGTGATTGTCAAACGCTGGCTGAAATTCACCGGTGCGGATCACGCCGAGCTCGTGCGCGGAGGCAAAAAGCAGCCGGTCACGGCGAATATGTTATAACTGCTAATTCTTCTGCTTTTCGGTTTTGCATCTGGACTTCCTCGTTCCTTTCTGGCTTAATACCCTTACCATAAACAAGGGAGGTACCCACCATGACACTGGAAAAGGCAACGAAAGACATGCAAGCGCTGGTCGCGCAGCACGGCTTCAACTACGAAGGCGAGCTCACCTACGACGGACGGCAGATCTTCACTCGGCGCTGGACGAAGAAAACGCAGGTCGTGTGGTACGGCGAATGCGAAAGCACGCTGGAGATCAAGATCAGCATGAGTTACGGCATCCCGCTGGTCAGGATCGTCCGCGACGGCAGACGCGAAGACAAGCCCCGTGACTACTCAAGCCCGAAGCGGGCATTCAACGCCATTGGCGAGATCGTTCGATGCGCCGGATTCGAGATGTAAGGAGGCGGACATGATGTACGAAACCAGAAAAGAAGCAGCGGACGCCTGCAAATACGAAGCAGCGGCAGCCGAGCGATTCAGCACGGCGGCCATCCGGAAAGCGAGCGAAGGCCAATGCAGCGCAGCATGGCGGCTCGCGGATCAGGCCAGAATGGCAGCACGGTGCGCGATGCAGGCGCACGAAGCGCTGTGGGCACTGGTGGGCGAAGACATGACCGAAGCAGAGTTCGACGCCTTCGAGAAAGCAGAGATCGCACAGGTCTCCGCAGGTAGAGCCGAACGCGCGGCGGCTGCAGCGGTCGAAAAGCTGAACGCAACGCAGCACGGCCTGCCCCCGAAGCTCGACGCTCTCTGCGAACAGACAGGTACCCGCCCCGAAGGGATCAAGGCGCTCATGGCCTACTACACAGAGAACAGCGGATGGACAGAACAGCAGGCGGTCGAGCACATCGAAAAACTCTTCGAGGACGGGACGGTCGAGGCGCTTCAGATGCTCAAATAAGGACAGCAGCAGCGTCGCAGAACACAGTTCTGCGGTCGCTTTTTTAGTTGTTTTCTTTCTGCTAATTCCGCGTTTTTGGTCTGGACTTTCCCGCTCTTCTCTGGCTTAATTGTCCTACCAAAAACAAAGGAGACAACCCCACCATGACAGAGAAACAGATCAAGCAGGTCAAAGCCCAGCTCCCCGAAGGCGAAACGCTCAACAGGATGTACCGCTCCTACGAAGGCGACATCCGCGTGATCAGCCGAGACAGGAAAGGCAACGAACACCGGTACACAACCCGCCTCAACGCAGACATGAGCGTAACGCTCATAAGCATGTAAGGAGGTGGACGCAGTGATCACACTTGAAAGCTTCTACGACCTGATCAGCCGGAACGCACAGGTCACGCTGCTGAACACCCGGTGCCGCACGAACATCTTTACCGGCAGCGCACGGGACATCCCAGACGAATACAGCGCCTGCCCGGTCGAGGACTTCAGCATGAACGACAGCGGCCACCTGACCTTCAAGATCAAGGTCAAGGAAACCCGGCCAGCGGGCAGCAACTGGCAGGAAGGCACGATTCGAGTCCATGACCGGATCTACCACTACTGGGTAAAGCAGTACCCGGAGAGCTCCAAGTACGGGATCGGCGGCGGGCGCGTCTCGAAGCTGATGCTGAAGCGCAAAGGCGAAATCGTCTGCAACTACGATCGCGGCTGGGACGTAAAGCCCATCGACGAAGACACCGAGCTGGCGAAGGACATCATCCTCCACCAGTACACGCTGTAAGGAGAGATTGACGATGTTCGGAATCAGAAGAGAGACGGTCGAGCGCCTGCGCCGTGAATACCCCGTCGGCTGCAGAGTCGAGCTCGTACAGATGGACGACGTGCAGGCTCCTCCGATCGGGACGAAGGGAACGGTCAGAGGTGTCGACGATATCGGCAGCATCATGGTCAGATGGGACAACGGCTGTAGGCTCTCGGTGGCATACGGCGAAGACATGTGCAGGAGAATTGACGAATGAAGAAGCCGGTACTGAAATATGACAGTCGCGGCCCCGAAGGCAACGTGTTCTGGATACTCGGACATGTGCAGCGGGTGATGCAACGCGACGGCAGGAGCGCCGAATGGGAGAAACTGTGGGAGCGAGTGCAGAGCGCGGACAGCTACAACGATGCGCTGCAGCTGATCGGTGAAGAGGTCACGCTCATAGATACAGCAAAATAAGGAGGAATGCGGCAGCGTCGGACGCTGTCGTTTTTTGTCGAATTATAAATAGGAGGGGCAGAGCGATTGGCGGACAACAAGATCATTGTCCCGGAAAAGAAAATCATTACGAACGCCACTCTCGCCGATCGCGCCGTTGCCTTTATATCCGCCTTGAAACATACAAAAGGCGAATGGCATGGTAAGAACTTTGAGCTGCTGCCGTGGCAGGAGAAAGTTGTGCGAGATGTTTTCGGGACAGTTAAAGAAAACGGATATAGGCAATACAACACGGCGTACATTGAAATACCGAAGAAACAAGGCAAGAGCGAACTCGCAGCAGCGGTCGCTCTTTATTTGTTGGCCGGTGACGGCGAATGGGGCGCGGAGGTCTACGGCTGCGCAGCAGACCGGCAGCAGGCATCCATCGTCTTTGACGTCGCCTGCCAGATGGTGGAGCAATGCCCTGCGCTGAAGAAACGCATCAAGCCAGTGCTTTCCCAGAAGCGACTGGTTTACACACCCCTCAACAGCTTTTATCAGGTGCTGTCGGCAGAATCCTATACGAAGCACGGGCTGAACGTCCATGGTGTCGTTTTCGATGAGCTCCACGCCCAGCCAAACCGGCTGCTGTATGATGTTATGACCCACGGCTCCGGCGACGCGCGAAAACAGCCGCTGTTCTTTCTGATCACAACGGCAGGCACCGATAGGAACAGTATCTGCTGGGAGGTGCATCAGAAGGCAGAGGACATTCTCGCCGGACGCAAAAACGATCCGACTTTCTACCCTGTGATTTATGGCATCGACGATGATGCGGATTGGTCGGATGAACGCAATTGGTACAAGGCGAATCCCTCTCTGGATGTGACCGTAGATGTAGAGAAGCTCCGCGCTGCCTACCAGAGCGCGAAGGACAATCCAGCGGAAGAGAATCTTTTCAGGCAGCTGCGACTCAATCAATGGGTGAAGCAGTCGGTGCGCTGGATGCCCATGGACGCTTGGGATAAATGTGATACCCTCGTAAATCCGGAAACACTCATTGGCCGAGAGTGCTACGGCGGGCTTGACCTTTCAAGTAGTACGGACATAACGGCATTTGTACTTGTGTTTCCGCCGCGCGAAGAGAACGAGCCGTATTATATTCTCCCGTACTTTTGGGTGCCGGAGGACACGATTGACCTCCGAGTGCGGCGCGACCATGTACCGTATGATGTGTGGAAGGTGCAAGGCTTGGCCATGGCAACCGAAGGCAACGTTATTCATTACGGATTCATCGAACAGTTCATTACTGAGCTCGGCACCAAGTATAACATCAAAGAGATCGCATACGACCGATGGGGCGCAGTGCAAATGAGCCAAGACCTTGCGGACGCAGGTTTTACAATTGTTCCATTCGGGCAGGGATTCAAAGATATGAGTCCACCGACGAAAGAGCTCATGAAGCTGGTACTCGAAGGTAGGGTTGCCCACGGCGGCAACGCCCCGCTGCGATGGATGATGGATAACATCTATGTGCGGACAGATCCCGCAGGCAATATCAAACCGGATAAGGAAAAGAGCACAGAGCGCATTGACGGTGCAGTAGCAACGATCATGGCGCTCGACCGTGCAATTCGCCACCAAGGCCCCGACGAGTCAGTATATAACTCGCGCGGGCTTTTGTTTATATGAATATGTAGTACAGGAGGATACAAATGGGAATTTTCAGTGGACTTTTCAAATCAAGGGACAAGCCTCAAGACAGAACAGCAGGCAGCAATTATGCTTTCTTCTTCGGCGGCACGACTTCCGGCAAAGCGGTAACGGAGCGCTCGGCCATGCAGATGACTGCCGTGTATTCCTGTGTCCGCATCCTGTCGGAGGCTGTGGCGGGACTGCCGCTGCACCTATACAAATACACGGACAGCGGCGGCAAGGCAGTGGCGCTCGACCATCCGCTCTACCGCTTGCTCCACGATGAGCCGAACCCGGAGATGAGTTCTTTCGTGTTCCGGGAAACCCTCATGACGCACCTTCTCCTCTGGGGCAACGCTTACGCGCAAATCATCCGCAACGGTAAAAATGAAATCGTTGCTTTGTATCCGCTTATGCCCAACAAGATGTCGGTGGACAGAGATGAAAACGGGCGTCTCTACTACACCTATTATCGTGGCTCGGACGAAGCCATCAAAAACAAGGAGTTCGCCGTAACGCTTCAGCCCTCGGATGTGCTGCATATCCCCGGACTCGGCTTCGATGGCTTGGTTGGCTACAGCCCCATCGCTATGGCAAAGAACGCTATCGGCATGGCGATCGCCTGCGAGGAGTACGGAGCCAAATTCTTCGCCAACGGTGCTGCACCTGGCGGTGTGCTGGAACACCCCGGCACGATCAAAGACCCACAGCGTGTGCGTGAGAGCTGGCAGTCCACCTTCGGCGGCAGCGGCAACGCCAATAAGATCGCCGTACTGGAAGAAGGCATGAAATATACGCCTATCGGCATATCGCCGGAGCAGGCGCAGTTCCTCGAAACACGCAAATTCCAAATTAATGAGATCGCTCGAATTTTCCGAGTCCCGCCCCACATGGTCGGTGACCTGGAAAAGTCGAGCTTTTCTAATATCGAGCAGCAGTCCCTGGAGTTCGTGAAATACACCCTTGACCCGTGGGTCATCCGCTGGGAGCAGTCCATTCAGCGGTCGCTTCTGTCCAAGGACGAAAAAGCCGTGTATTTCGTGAAGTTCAATCTGGAGGGTTTGCTCCGCGGCGATTACCAGAGCCGCATGAACGGGTACGCCATCGGCCGCCAGAACGGCTGGATGTCTGCAAATGACATCCGTGAGCTGGAAAACCTCGACCGCATCCCGGCAGAGGACGGCGGCGATTTGTACCTCATTAACGGCAATATGCTCCCGCTGAAAAATGCCGGAGCTTTTGCAGATACACCCACCGATGACGGAAAGGAGGAAAAAACCAATGAAGAAGTTCTGGAATTGGAAGAACCAGACGGAGACAGCGGAACGGACGCTGTTTCTGAACGGAACCATCGCCGAGGAAAGCTGGTTTGACGATGATGTTACCCCGCAGCTTTTCAAGGACGAGCTCATGTCTGGCAGTGGCAACATCACCGTGTGGATCAACAGTCCCGGTGGTGACTGCGTGGCAGCGGCTCAAATCTACAATATGCTCATGGACTACAAGGGTGATGTGACGGTCAAGATTGACGGTATTGCCGCATCCGCAGCGTCCGTCATCGCTATGGCAGGCACGAAGGTGCTGGTATCTCCCGTGTCCATGCTCATGATCCACAACCCCATGACGGCAGCATTCGGCAATTCGGAGGAAATGCAGAAAGCCATCGAAATGCTCGGCAGCGTGAAGGATTCTATCATCAATGCCTATGAGATCAAGACGGGGCTTTCCCGTGCCAAGCTCTCGCACCTCATGGATGCCGAAACTTGGATGGACGCAAACAAGGCTGTAGAACTCGGCTTTGCGGACGAAATCATGCAGAGAAGCACAGAATCCGATGGCGTACCCGAGCCCACCGTTTCCATGCTGTATTCCAAGGCAAATGTGGTGAACTCTCTCATGGAGAAGATCGCAGCAAAATGCGCCATTGACCCCAAACCTACCGTGCCAGAACACACGGGACGCTCTGTGGACGAACTCAGAGCCAAGCTGAACACCATCAAAAACTACATTTAATATGGAGGTATTTCAATATGACTATCGTTGAACTGCGCGAAAAGCGCGCCAAGCTGTGGGCTACGATGGAGGGCTTCCTCGACACCCACCGCGACCGAAAAGGCGTTCTGTCTACCGAGGACGATGCCGTTTACGCCAATATGGAGAAGGAACTGAACGATCTCACCAATGAGGTCAGACGCATGGAGCGCCGCGATGCTATTGCCGCAGAGCTTGCCAAACCCGTATCCTCTCCTATCACCGAGCAGCCCCAGAAAGCGACCGGCGAAGCCAAGACCGGCAGAGCGTCTAACGCCTACCGCGAGGATTTCGGTCTGCATCTGCGCGGCAAACGTATGCTCCACAATGTGCTCTCCGAGGGCGTGGACGCCAACGGCGGCTATCTCGTCCCCACGGAGTTTGAGAAGTTCATCGTGGACACGCTCAAGGAGGAAAATGTGATGCGCCGTCTGTGCAAGGTCATCACTACCGATAACGAGCGTAAGATCCCCGTTGCAGCGACCCATTCCACCGCTGCGTGGACTGCTGAAAATGCTGCCTACACCGAGAGCAATCCCACCTTCGCACAGAAGACCATTGATGCCTACAAGCTGACCGACCTTGTGAAGGTAAGCATTGAGCTTCTGGACGACAGTGCCTTCGATCTGGAAGAGTACATCGCCCGTGAGTTTGCCTACGCCTTCGGTGCTGCCGAGGAACAGGCATTCTGCGTCGGCACCGGTACGGGTCAGCCCACCGGCCTGTTCACCACCAACGGTGGCACGGTCGGCGTTACCGCAGCCAGTGCGACCGCCGTCACCACCGACGAGGTGATTTCCCTAATCTATGCGCTGAAAGCACCTTACCGCAAGAATGCCAAGTTCCTGATGAACGATGCTACTGTTTCCGCACTTCGTAAGCTGAAGGATTCCAACGGTCAGTATCTGTGGCAGCCCTCCCTGCAGGCGGGTCAGCCGGACAGACTGCTCGGTTACGAGATTTACACCAGCCCGTATGCTCCCACGCTGGCGGCAGGTGCGCTCTCCATTGCCTTCGGCGATTTCCAGAGCTACTGGATCGCTGACCGCACCGGCAGAACCGTTCAGCGTCTGAACGAGCTGTATTCCACCAACGGTCAGGTCGGCTTTGTTGCCACCGAGCGTGTGGACGGCAAGATCATCCTGCCGGAGGGTATCCAGCTTCTGAAGATGAAGGCGTCTTGATGAAAGGAGGCGACGGTGATGGACGAGCTTCTCTCCAAAGTGAAAGCCAACCTTATCCTGGAACACACGGCGGATGATGCCTTGCTGAAAGGCTACATCACCGCCGCTGTTTCTTACGCCGAAAGCTACCAGCACATCCCGGAGGGCTATTACAAAGAGAATCCCATGCCAGCCACCACAGAGCAAGCCGTCATTATGCTGTCGTCCCACTTCTATGAAAGCCGGGACGGCAGCACGGGCGGCTTCTTTGCGGATAACACCGGAGCGGCGCAGCAGGTGTGGAACACGGTCAATCTGCTGCTCCGCTTGGATAGGCGGTGGCAGATATGAGTTTTGGAAAAATGAACGGCTTTGCCGTCATTGTAGAAACCCGCCAAGTCAAGGACAGCGAAGGCTTCACTCATTCCGAGGTTGAAGTCCTCGCTTCCGTCCGTGTCTATCGGGAAGGTCGGCACGGCAGTCAGCGTTGGGCGAACCTCGCTGCATTCAGTGAAGCGACCGACCTCTTCCGCTTTCGGCGTATTCCTGGGCTGACGATCACCACCGATCATTTTCTCATTTGTGACGGAGAGCGATTTAATATCATCTCTGTTGAAAATGTGAAAGGTCGTGGGATGTACATCGAGGTTTTAGCGAAAAGGAGTGAACCTACCATTGGCAAAAGCTGAAATGAAAATGCCGGAGGATTTCCTTCTGAAGATCTCCAGGCTCGGCAGCAACTTTGACAGCGTGGCGGATACCGTCCTGCAGGCCGGTGGTGAGGTCGTGCTGAAGAGAGTCAAGAGCAATCTTTCCTCCGTTATCGGCAGAGGGACAAAGTTCAAATCCCGCACCACGGGCGAACTGGAGGGCGCACTCGGCCTTTCTCCCTCCAAGCTGAACCGGGACGGCAACCACGACATCAAGGTCGGTTTCGCCGAACCTCGCTCGGACGGCGGCAGCAATGCCAAACTTGCCAACATTCTCGAATACGGCAAGCACGGGCAGCCCGCAAAGCCGTTTCTGAAACCTGCGAAAACGGCATCTCGGCAGGAGTGCATCGATGCCATGACCAAGGCGCTGGATGAGGAGGTGGAAAAGCTGTGAGCCTGCTATCCGATTTACAAACCATCGCCGAGCATTGCGGTGTTCCAGTGGAAACGGGTGTGTTCTCCGACAAAGCCCCGGACACCTATCTGGTCATCACGCCGCTGTCGGACAACTTCGAGCTTCACGCCGACAACGCTCCCGGCTGCGAAACGCAGGAGGCACGGCTGTCCCTCTTCACAAAGGGCAGCTACACCAAACTGAAAAATGCACTCGTCCGTGCCTTGCTGGGTGCAGATTTTTATATTACCGACCGCCGGTACATCGGCTTTGAGGCCGAAACCGGCTACCATCACTACGCCATTGATGTGGCGCAAATCTACGAACTGGAGGAATAAGTTATGGCGACTATCGGTCTTGACAGACTGTATTACGCAAAAATCACCGAGAACGACGCCGGTGAGGAAACCTACGGTACGCCGTCCCAGCTTGCCAAAGCCATCTCCGCTGACCTTTCGGTGGAACTGGCAGAGGCAACTCTATACGCCGACGACGGTGCTTCGGAGATCGTAAAGGAATTCAAATCCGGCACGCTCTCTCTTGGCATTGACGATATCGGCTCTGCGGCGGCATCCGATCTCACGGGTGCAACCATCGACAAAAACAAGGTGCTGATTGCCGCATCTGAGGACGGTGGCGACCCTGTGGCGGTGGGCTTCCGCGCCAAGAAGTCCAACGGCAAGTACAAGTATTACTGGCTGTACCGAGTGAAATTCGGTATTCCGGCGACGAACCTTGCCACCAAGGGCGACAGCATCACCTTCTCCACGCCGACCATTGAAGGCACCATTCTGCGCCGCAACAAGGCAGACGCAGGCGGCAAACACCCGTGGAAAGCGGAGGCACTGGAGGGCGATGTGACCGCTGCGACTATCACGAACTGGTATAAGGAAGTCTATGAGCCGACCTATACCACGACACCCGAAAAACAAGGTTAACGGAGGTAACGCACAATGGATAACGAAAGAACCGCAGTTATCAACATCGGTGACGAGGAGTACACGCTGCTCCTCACAACCAAAGCCACCAAGGAGATCGCCGGTCGCTACGGCGGTCTGGAAAACCTCGGCGAGAAGCTGATGAAGTCCGAGAACTTTGAAATGGCCATCGGAGAGATCGTGTGGCTCATCACGCTTCTGGCAAATCAGAGCATCCTCATTCACAACCTCAAGGATAAGGAGCACCCCAAGGAGCTGCTCACGGAGGATGTGGTGGAGCTTCTGACCACGCCCCTCGACCTCGCCGGATACAAAACCGCCATTACGGAGGCGCTCTACAAGGGTACCAAGCGGAATGTGGAAAGCGAGAAAGACGCAAAAAACGCGCAAGTCGGGTAACGGTCTCCGATGCGGAGCTGTTTACCCGGCTTCTCTATTACGGCCTTGCCCACCTTCATCTCAGCCAGGATGATGTGTGGCTGATGCCGTTTGGTCTGCTTTTGGACTTATGGGAGTGCCACAAACAGTATAACGGGCAGGCTGTTCCTGCTCACGAACACTACATTGACGATATTATCCCGGACGGCATTTAAGGAGGTGACGGTACATGGCAGACAGTTTCGGACTGAAGATCGGTCTTGAGGGCGAAAAAGAATTCAAGAAAGCACTGGCGGACATCAACCAGTCCTTCAAGGTGCTCGGCTCCGAAATGAAGCTCGCCACCTCTCAGTTCGATAAAAACGATAAATCCGTGGAGGCACTCGCCGCACGGAACAAGGTGCTGCGAAAAGAGATCGATGAGCAGACAACAAAAATCGACACTCTTCGCAAGGCTCTGCAGAATGCCGCCACCTCTTTCGGAGAGAACGACCGCCGCACCCAGAACTGGCAGATCCAACTCAACAATGCCGAAGCCGCCCTCAACGATATGAATCGTGAGCTGGACGAGAGCGAGAAAGCCATCAAGGAGGGCGGCAAAGCTGCGGAGGAATCCGGCAGTAAGTTTGAAGGCTTCGGCAAAGTTCTCAAAACCGTAGGTGTGGCGCTCGGCGCAGTGGCCGTTGCCGCAGGTGCCGCCGCCGTGAAGCTCGGCAAAGAGGTCATCGCCGCCTATGCAGACTACGAGCAGTTGGTCGGCGGTGTGGATACCTTGTTCAAGGACTCCTCGCAGGAGATCCAGCGGTATGCCGCCAACGCATACAAAACGGCAGGGCTTTCTGCCAACGAGTACATGGAGACGGTCACGGGCTTCTCCGCAAGCCTGATCCAGTCTCTCAGCGGCGATACCGAAAAAGCCGCAAAGTATGCGGATATGGCAATCACGGATATGTCCGATAACGCCAACAAGATGGGCACGGATATGTCCTCCATTCAGAATGCCTATCAGGGTTTTGCCAAGCAGAACTACACGATGCTCGACAACCTCAAACTGGGCTACGGCGGCACGAAGCAGGAAATGGAGCGACTGCTCACCGATGCGGAGAAGATATCCGGTGTCAAGTACGACATCTCCTCCTACGCAGATGTGGTGGAAGCCATCCATGTCATGCAGGAGAGCATGGACATTGCAGGAACGACCGCCAAGGAAGCGGAAGCCACTATTTCCGGCTCTGTCAATGCGCTGAAATCCGCCGTGTCGAACCTCATCGTAGGCTTTGGTGATGCGGACGCTGACATGGAGCTGCTGTGCAACAACATGGTGGATGCCTTCAAGACCGTGGTGGCGAACATCACCCCGGTTATTGAGAACATCGTGGCGGCTCTGCCCACGGCGCTGGACGCTCTGCTGACGGCTGTGGGTGAACTGCTGCCCACACTGCTGGAAGCAGTCACCGAACTCTTCTCGCAGGTGCTGGAAACGCTTCTGTCCCTGCTTCCGCAGCTTATCCCGGCGGCGGTGTCCGCACTTATGACCATCGTGAACACGCTAATTGAGAATCTGCCCCTGCTCATTGATGCGGCAGTTCAGTTGGTGTCCACGCTGGTGACAGGAATTGCGGATGCATTGCCCACGCTCATCCCGGCAGCGGTGCAGGCTATCGTCACCATCGTACAAGGACTGGTGGACAGCCTGCCGATGCTCCTTGACGCAGCCTTACAGCTTATAACAGGGCTGGCGCAAGGGCTTCTGGACGCAATCCCCGTGTTGATTGCCGCTCTGCCGGAGATCATCAACGGCATCATTACCTTCTTACTGGATTCGATTCCGCAGATCATTGAAACGGGCATTCAGCTTCTGACATCCTTGGTGGCTGCGTTGCCGGAGATCATTATGGCAATCGTGGAAGCCATCCCGAAAATCATTGACGGCATTATCAACGCGGTGCTGAATGCGATACCGCTCATTATTCAGGCGGGCATTGATTTGTTAATTTCCCTTATTCAAGCCCTGCCGCAGATCATCACGACCATCGTACAGGCGATTCCGCAAATCATCTCCGGCATTGTCAATGCCTTGATTGGAAACATCGATAAAATCATCATGGCAGGCGTTCAGTTGTTCGTTGCCCTGATTAAAAATCTGCCTACCATCATCGTGGAGATCGTCAAGGCCGTGCCGCAGATCATTGCGGGCATCGTGAAAGCCTTCGGCTCTCTGATGTATAAGATCGTGGAGATCGGCGGCAACATCGTAAAAGGACTGTGGAGCGGCATTACCCAGCTTGCCTCGTGGCTGTGGGATAAGGTGTCTGGGTGGATCTCCTCCATCTGGGACGGCATCTGCGATTTCTTCGGTATCCATTCGCCCTCGAAGGAGATGGCATGGGTCGGTGAAATGCTGGTCAAGGGGCTTGCAGGCTCCATTGACGACAACGGCGATGAAGCGATCAAAGCCGCAGAAGGTATGGCGGAGGACATCAACGGCGTCATGGGCGACCTTGCCCATGATATGCAGACGGCTCTGCCCACCGACTTTGACGTGAACGGCTCGATCCGCTCTGCCGTGGACGGTGTGGTCGGAAAGGCGGCATCCGCTTTCACCATTGCCCTGAACATTACGAACTTCAACAATTACAGCAGTGAGGATATCCGTCAACTCACCAACGAAGTCATGGAAACAGCGAACCAGTTCGCCCAGCGGAAAGGAGTGGTATTCGCATGACCTCTTTTACCTACAACGGCCGCAGTTCCGCTGAGTTCGGTCTGCATATTGAGAAAAAGGATGTGTTTTCCGCACCGGAGTACGATGCGGAGTTCATCTCCATTCCCGGCAGGAGCGGAGATATCATCAATCACAACCGCCGATTTTCCAACATCAAGGTGACCTACACGGTGTTCCTCGCACGGAAGAACGCACCCGCCCTTGCCGATGTTCTACGGGACATTAAGGGCTGGCTGTACTCCGAGCCGGACAGATACCACGAAATCACTGACTCCTACGATGCGGAGTATTTCCGCTACGGCGTCATCTCCGGCAGTCTGGACATTGAGGAGCAGCTGAACAAGGTCGGCAGTTTCACCGTAACCTTCAACTGCAAGCCTTATAAGTACAGCCTTGCGGGGCAGGAAACGGTGTCGGCTGACGCTTCTGAACTGACAATCACCAATCCGACTGCTTTTGAGAGCCGACCGTACATCAAGCTATACGGCAGCGGTGCGGTAGCACTAATGATGCAGCCCCAAGGCCGGGGCATGATGATTTCCGACTTGGACGAGTATATTGAGATCGACAGTGAGCTGATGAACTGCTTCAAAGGCACTGCCCTCAAAAATGACACAGTCAAAGGGACTGAGTTTCCGGTTTTCAAGTCGGGTGTTTGCACCATTAACTGCAATGGCGATGTGTCAAGGATTGAGGTCGTTCCAAGGTGGTGCTGCCTATGATCCCTGTACTCTATGCCGCAAATACTACGGATTTCAGCTCGTTCGGCCTCGGCATGCTGACGGACACCATTTCCTGCGAAGTCACCGAGGAGCGGAACGGCGTATTCGAGTGTCTGCTCAAATACCCGGTCAGCGGTCAGCACTACGGGCTAATCACCAAGGAGTGCATCATCAAGGCAAAACCCAATGACACCGCCGCCGACCAGGCATTCCGTATTTACCGCATCACGAAGCCGCTCAACGGTATCGTCACCATCTACGGTCAGCACATCTCCTATGACCTTGCCAATGTGCCGGTGCTGCCGTTCAGTACTGATAGCCGCTCTCCGCAGCTTGTCCTCTCGCAGCTTCTTGCAGGAGATACACGCTTTACCGGCTGGACGGACTACTCGGATGCAAAGGCATTTTCCGTCACCCAACCGAAAAGTGTCCGAGCCTGCCTTGGCGGTACGGAAGGCTCCATGCTCTCCAAATGGTACGGTGAGTTTGAGTGGGACAACTTCACGGTGAAGTTCCATTCGCACCGCGGGCAAAAGACCGGCGTGGTCATTGAATACGGGAAGAACCTCACCGCATTGGAGCAGGACGAGAACAACAGCGGGGTGTATACCGCACTGCTCCCGTATGCCGTATACACCCCGGAAGACTCGGACACCGAAACGGTGGTCACGCTGCCGGAGGTCACGCTCCCGATTGTTACCTCAGAAATCATCCGCGATAAAACCCTCATCATGGATTTTACCGATCAGTTCGGCAGCGACACTGTTATCACGGAAGAAGCACTACGCACCAAGGCAAGCAGCTATATCAATGCAAATCCGCTGGGGACGACTATTCCCACGGTGAAGGTGTCCTTTGAACCGCTCTGGAAACAGCCGGAATACTCGGCGCTGCTGGAACGGGTCAACCTCTGCGATACCGTCACCATCAGACATTCGATATTGGGCGTCAGCGTGTCGGCTATGGTCATTGAAACCGTGTATGACACCCTTGCTGAACGGTATAAGAGCATTTCCCTCGGTCAGAGCAAGTCCAGTATGATCACCACCATCTCTGAGGTGCAGTCCACGGTGGATAAGGTGGAGTCCACAGTGGGACGCTTTCCGAAGCTATTACAGACCGCCATCGGCAAGGCCACCGGGCTTATCACCGGCCAGAGCGGCGGCTATGTGGTTATTAACACAGACAGCGAAAGCGGGCAGCCCTACGAGCTGCTCATTCTGGACGCTCCCTCCATTGACGAAGCCGTGAATGTCTGGCGGTGGACTGTGGGCGGCTTGGGCTTTTCCCATAACGGCTACAACGGCCCCTATGAAACCGCCATCACGGCGGACGGTCAGATTGTCGCAGACTTCATAACCTCCGGCTCCTTGGTGGCGAATATTATTAAGGTCGGTGTTATCCAGTCACAGGATGGCTCGTCTTATTGGGATTTGGAGAGCGGCGAAGTGGTACTCCGTGCGTATGTCTCAACGGAGGAGTTTGCGGAGAAAACAGCCTATCTCCAGCAGAATGTGGACGGGCTGAACAGCTATGTGGCGACCCTCACTGAAACAATGGAGTCAGTCTCCAACGACCAAGGCATACTGGAAGAGCGGCTGCGAAGCTCCGAAAGCAAAGTATCTCAGCTTCAGCACACGGTGGAAGGCTTGTCCGTCACCATGCAGGAGCAGTACATCGGCGGCATCAACTATGTGCAGAACTCTTCCGGGCTGAACGGCATCACGGACGATTGGAGCTACTCCGGTACGGTAAAAACAGATGCCTCCACAGATACGCAAAACAACACCATTTCCGACTCCTGCTTTGTGCTGGGCGCATACTCCTCGTTGTCGCAGTACATCCGAGGTGTGGTTCCCGGCACTTATACGATCTCGGTTCGGGCAAAGAAAACCTCGACCATGTCCGGATATTTCTATGTGACCTACAACGGAAACAAAACCAAGTATCTGTTCAATAAGTCCACGGCGTTTGACTGGACGGATTACTCCGTAACGCTCACGGATGTGACTGACCCCACGCTGCGTATTTACTGCTACTGTCGGGATGCGTCCATTTATCTCGCCGACATCATGATTTCCGAAGGAGCGATTCCCCGAAAGTGGACGCCTGCTCCCAACGAGATCTACACTCAGGAGGTCAAGATCGACAAGCGGGGCATCGAGGTATCCAACAGCGCATCGTCCCAGCGGACGGTCATCACAAACACGGAGTTCGCCGGTTACTACAACGACGAGGTGATCTTCACCCTGAACAAGGACGAAACGCAGACCAAGAAAACCACGGTGGACGGCGAGCTGACCGTGGGCAAAACGAAGTTTGTCCCGATGCCGACGGCGTCCGATGGGCTGAACATCGTCATTCTGGATTAAGGAGGGAAAGCTATGGCAACTTGGAAAAGTGCAGCATACGATGGGCGCTATCTTCAACTGGACATTTCAGAAAGCGTGAATGTGGTCGGTAACAGCTCGACACTTTCCTGGACGCTGACCTCTACCGGTGGCGCATCCACTTACTACACCATTGACACGACCACTGTAACGATCAATGGTACGACCGTATACTCAAAGGAACGTACCTATTGGGATGACCGTGTTTTCCCGGCAAAGAAAGGTTCTGTCAGTGGCACGATTACTGTAGCTCACGACAGCAACGGCAGCAAAACGATTGCGGTCGGATTCTCGACCCGTGTTTATATCTACGGTTCACAGGAATACGGCGGCAGCATGACGCTGACTACCATTGACCGCTCTGCTCCCACAGTTACATTCAGTACATCGAATGTCACGGCAAACGGGTTCAAAATCTCCGCTACATCCTCTGCCACTGCGGACGTCTGGCAGTACAGCACAAACGGCGGTTCAAGCTGGACGCAGTTCTCAACGACGGCATCCACCAGTGCCAGTGTGACGATCACCTCGCTCTCACCGAATACAAGCTACACGGTGAGGGTCAGAGCAAGGCGGCAGTACAACCATGTCTACGGCACTTCCGGCAGTTCCACGGTCAAGACACTGGGCGGTGCTGTGGTGAATAGTGTCAACACGGTGACGGCGGACAATGCCACGGTTTCCATTACCATCAATGTGATCGTGTACGAAGCCTCCTACACCAATACGCTGGTGCTCAAAAACGGCAGCACGACCATCCTGACTATTTCCGGGCTTTCCTGGTCGAAGGGCACTGCGAACCGCACGGTCACGCTGACATCGGCGCAGAGGACAACGCTGTTGAACGCTATGGCGTCCATCAAGTCCTTTATAGGTACCTTTGCGGTTTCGTCTTACAGCGGGTCTACGCAGATCGGCAGTACTTCAAGCAAGACTGCCACGGTACTGACCACGGCGACCAATTCTGCTCCGACCATAAGCGGATTCACTTATGCCGACAGCTACACGACCACAAAGAACCTCACAAGCAACGACCATCTGTTCGTGCAGAACTACTCGACTCTCAAGGTCACCCCCGGAACGGCGACTGCAAAGAACGGAGCGTCCATTTCCAACTATACCGCTTCTTGCAACGGTTTATCCACATCCAATTCAACCGGGTCTGCTATCACAGTCGGAAAGATTGCCAAGTCCGGCAGTGTTACGGTCACGCTCTCGGTCACGGACTCCCGCGGTTACACCGCCGAAACTTCACAGACGGTGACGGTCATTCCGTACACCAAGCCGAAAATATCCTCGATAACGCTCCGGCGAACCAACGATATCGAAGCGGAAATGCAGCTCAAATTCAGTGGCTCTATTTCTGCTGTTACCGTAGACGGGACGCAAAAAAACAGCGTGGTTTATGTGCGGTATCGGTACAAGAAAACCAGTGAGAGCAGTTACGGCAGCTACACCAGCATCTATTCCGGCACGACAAAAAGCGGAACCTCTTTCAGTTACTCCAATTTGGAACTGTGCAATCTGGATGCCAACAGTTCCTACGACTTCCATTTGCAGATCCAAGACAAGCTCTATTCTTTGAGCAGTCTGGATCTGTATTTTACTGTCCCGCAGGGTACGCCGCTCATTGCGCTGCGGAAAAAGAAGGTCGGTATCAACACGCCGGAGCCACAAGCCATGCTGGATGTTGCCGGGGATATGCGGGTGGATGGCTCACCCCTTGCGGATTTTGTCATTCAACAAGGGACAAGCGGCATCTGGAATTACCGTAAATGGAAAAGCGGTACAGCGGAATGTTGGGGTCAGTATTCCTTTACGACCGCCATTTCGACGGCATGGGGCGTGCTCTATGAGAGCGGCGCAATTGCGCTACCTAATTTTCCGTTTACCTTCGCGGAAATTCCTCACGTTCATATCTCCACGGAGAACAGCAATTACGCCATGTTTGTGGAGCGAGGCAGTTCGAGTAGCTGGTCTACAACGACCAACCCCGGAAAGATATTTGCCGTAAGACCAAATACGGTACCATCGGCAACCTACAAAGTATCAATCTATGCTATCGGAAAAGTGTGACGCTCCGGCGTCACTTTTTTCATACCCATTTTTAATTTCAAAGGAGGACAAACAACATGAAAGAATTCTGGACGACCATTCAGCTGGTGTTCGCCGGAATCGGCGGCTGGCTGGGATGGTTCTTGGGAGGATGTGACGGCTTGCTTTACGCACTTCTGGCTTTCGTAGTCATCGACTACATCACCGGCATCATGTGCGCTGTGGTGGACAAGAAGCTGTCCAGCGAAGTCGGCTTCAAGGGCATTTTCAAAAAGGTGCTCATCTTCGCCCTGGTCGGCATCGGGCATATTCTCGACACCCGCGTCATCGGCAGCGGCTCGGTGATGCGTACCGCCGTCATTTTCTTCTATTTGTCGAATGAGGGCGTGTCCCTGTTGGAAAACGCCGCATACCTGGGACTGCCCATTCCGCAGAAGCTGAAATCCGTTCTGGAGCAGCTTCATGACCGCAGTGAAAAGGAGGACGAATAATATGGCTTACACGAACAGCCCTCTGGTGTCCTACACCAAGCTCAGCCCGAACCACTCCGGGCAGCGCACCCACAGCATTAACCGCATCACGCCTCACTGCGTGGTGGGTCAGTGCAGTGTGGAAACGCTCGGCAACATCTTCTTGCCGACCTCACGGCAGGCAAGCAGCAACTACGGCATCGGTGTCGATGGTCGGGTCGGAATGTATGTGGAAGAGAAAAACCGCTCCTGGTGCTCCTCCTCCGCAGCCAACGACCAGAGAGCTATCACCATCGAGTGTGCCAGCGACAACACCGAGCCTTACGCTTTCAAGGATGTGGTGTACAACAGACTCGTGGAGCTTTGCATCGACATCTGCAAGCGCAACGGCAAAACCAAGCTGCTCTGGCTGGGCGATAAGACCAAGACGCTGAACTACACCCCGAAATCCGACGAGATGGTGCTGACCGTCCACAGATGGTTTGCGAACAAGAGCTGCCCCGGCAACTGGATGTATGCCCGCATGGGCGATTTGGCATCCAAGATCACGGCAGCTCTCGGCGGTGATGTAAAGCCTGCCGAACCCGCCAAGCCCACCGGGTCTATCAAGGTCGGCGACCTCGTGACCATTACGGGCAGTACCTATTATGGCGGCAAATCCATTCCCGGTTGGGTAAAGAAGCTCCGCTGGTATGTGGTCGAGGTCAGCGGCGACCGCGCGGTCATCAACAAGGACGAGTCCGGCAGATACGCCATCATGTCGCCGGTCAAGACCTCTGCGCTCGCCGTGGCAGACACGAAACCTGCCGAGGACTTCCGTATCCATACCGTGGTGCATGGTGATACGCTCTGGGGAATTGCAAAGACCTACCTCGCAAGCGGCGCCCGCTACACAGAGATCGTTAAGCTCAACGGCCTAAAATCGTCTGTCATCTTTACGGGGCAGAAACTTAAGATCCCGCAGAAGTAAGTGAGGTGCAGCTATGAGTGATAGGACAAAGGTGAAAATCGCGTTAGCTGAAGCAATCACTACACAGCTCTGGGTAAAAGGACTGATAACGCAGAAACAGCGCGAAAAAATCAATAACAGCAGCCAGAAAGCCCTTAGAAAGGCAAGTTGATAATTCTTTGTGTTCTTTCGCTTTTGGGCTGGACTTTCTAAGAGTCCTCTGGTATCTTTACCCCCGCCTCCAATGGCGGGGGTAAAAAAATACGTTGGTTCGAGTCCAGCACATAGGAAGGAGAAAGAACGACATGGAAAAAACACGGGCAGTCGCATATATCCGTGTATCGACGGAGCGAGATGCACAGCTGCATAGCTACGAATTCCAAGAGCACTACTGGCAGATTGCATTCGAAGATGACCTGAATACAGACCTCATCGGTATCTATGCAGACAAGGGCATCAGCGGACACAGCGTACAAAAGCGCCCAAAGTTCCTTGTGATGATGCAGGATGCACGGGAGCACAAGTTCGACAAAATCTATACGAAATCCGTATCCCGCTTCGCACGGAATACAACGCAGCTGCTGGAAGCTGTCAGAGAACTCCGTGACCTCGGCATCGAGGTGGTATTTGAGAATGAAAACATCCACACATTCCAGCCGACAAGCGAAATCTTCTTGACGATCGCAGCGACGATTGCAGAAAACGATCTGGAGGTAGATTCGGCACGACAGCGCTGGTCAATTCAGCATCGCTGCGAAAATGGCTGGATCAGCGTCGGCAGCGGGCTCTTCGGCCTGAAGCTGACAGCGGATAATGAATTGGAGATTGTGCCAGAAGAGGCGGCAGTGATTCGATACATCTACGAATCCTACGTGGACGGCGGCATTGGGTCAAAGAAAATTGCGGATGCGCTCAATGCAGCAGGCGTCCAAAGCCGGAATGGATATCCGTGGGATGCGAAGCACATCATCGGCTTACTGCGAAACGAGAAGTACAAGGGCGATGTGATCATGGGAAAATCGGTCAGGCACTTCGGGGAATACCATAAGAACCCGAACGCCGAATATGCGCCTCGCTACTACATGGAAGGCACACATGAGGCAATCGTTGATAGAGATACGTGGGAAGCCGCACAGCGCATATTGGAAGACCGCAGCAGAAACCACTGCCGGACAAGAATCGCACACAGCTTCACCGGCATGATAGAATGCGGCTGCTGCGGAAAAAATTATCTGCACAAGGTCAATAACAGCCAGTGCAAATGGCAGACAGACATCTGGGCATGCCGCACATATCTGAGAGATGGGAAAAAAGCCTGCGGCAACAGCCGAATCAAGGACACTGTGCTCAAGGAGAAATTCATATCCGCCTATAATGAATTTATCGAGCGCAGGCCGCAGGGCGATTCAATGGTAGCACTGCAGGAAGTGCTCGAAGACCTGCGACAGCAGGAGCAGGAGCTCGCAGAGCTCATGATGCAGAGGCTGATCCCGAAGGCGGCATATGAGGAAGAACGCAAAAGCGTCAAAATGCAGATCACTGACATCAGTGATAAGATATCTGAACGCAGGGCAAAACGTGTGCCCGAAAGCGAGTATGTGCCGATTACAGAATTCAGCGAAGAAAAAGCAAAACGATTTCTATCGAAGGTCGTCGTGACAATGTTCACGGTGACCTTCGTGTTCTATAACGGAGCGAAAATTACGCGCACCTACGATAATGGGCAGCCCGGGAACAAAGTCGGGTGGAATAAAAAGAAGGAGGAGTCATAATGGCGACAGCGACAAGAAGAGTAGTACGAACCATGCCGCAGATGTTTATCGATGTGACGGATAACCAATCTGAGCGGCTGCAGGTGGCGGCATACGCCCGAGTGTCCACCGAAAAAGAAGAACAGGAGGACAGCTTCGAGCGGCAGGTCGAGCACTACAAACAGCTGATCTACTCAAAACCAGAGTGGCAGTTCGTTGATGTCTATGCGGATCCCGGCATCAGCGGGACGCGAGCAGAAAAAAGGCCGGACTTCCTCCGCATGATTGAGGACTGTCGCACGGGGAAAATACAGAAAGTGCTGGTTAAGAGCATCAGCCGCTTCGCTCGGAATACTGTCGATGCGTTGCAATACATCAGAGAGCTCAAGGATCTTGGAATCAGCGTGTACTTCGAGAGTGAGAACATTGATACGCTAACACCCGGAGGCGAAGTACTCCTGACAATCCTCGCGGCTATGGCCGAACAGGAAAGCCGCACGATCAGTAGCAACATTAAGTGGGCATGGCAGCGGAAGTTCCAGAAAGGCGACGTCATACTGAATACAGGACTCATGCTCGGATACCGAAAGATCGGAAAAGATGATGAAGGCCACGATGTATATGAGATCAACGAAGAAGAGGCGGAAATCGTCAGGAGGATATACCGGGAGTTCATCGCCGGGTACTCTATTACGCAGATCGCAAAGCGGCTACAGGCGGATGGAGTCAAAACCAAGCTCGGCAAGGAAAACTGGCGGCACAATGTCATCGAGAGCATCCTCACGAATGAGAAATATACAGGCAATGCGCTACTCGGCAAGACGTTCAAACCGGACGTGCTCACAAAGTACCGACAGAAAAACGACGGCAAGAAAGCGCCGATCTACTATGTCGAAGGATCACACCCAGCAATCATTGAAAAAGGGTTGTTCGATCTGGCACAGCAAGAGATGCAGCGAAGAAGAGATGCAAATGACAATAAGGTCGGTGGCGGCAGG
>ERZ779850.436-NODE-436-length-51869-cov-31.341240_pt1 | contig 51869 bp, 39 predicted proteins | sample MGYA00511249_ERZ779850 | MGnify/ENA primary metagenome ERZ779850 (study PRJEB29588, sample SAMEA2162475) | human gut metagenome | biome: human gut; feature: human-associated habitat; material: faeces | place: Denmark | collected 2008/2010 ...
CGCGTTCGGCCCAGGCGGCCGTCCTCAAGGCCATCAAGGAGGGCAAGACCAACGTCGATATCTCCGCGCCCGTCAACCCGGATGGAAGCCCCTCCAACCCTGGAAGTCCCTCCAATCCCGGCGGCACGACGCAGCCGAAGAAACACACGCTGACGGTCCGCTCGGCCAACGAGAGCCAGGGTAGCGTCTTGGGCGGCGGCACCTTCGACGAGGGCAGCACGCAGACCGTCCAGGCCACCCCGAAGACCGGCTTCGCCTTCGACAAGTGGAGCGACGGCAGCACGCAGAACCCGCGCACGGTGAAGCTGACCTCCGACCTCACGCTCACGGCCTCCTTCAAGACGGCCACCACAGGCGGCGGAGACCAGGGTAGCGGCGAAGACCAGGGCGGCGGCACGCTGGGCGATTAACCCACGGGGCGGGTCGGCAGGCCTCACGGCCTCTTTGAAAACCGCTGACCCTGCCACCCGCCCTGCGTAAGGGAGGAGGACGAGCCCCAGGGGCTTCCCACGGGCCACCCGCCCACGGCGCCTACTAAAGGAACTTCGCCATACGATCGGAACGACCTCTCGCTACCTCGCCCTCTCCCTTATCGCCTGCTGAGGAGGGTCTTCGCTTGTCCTCCCGTTGCCACCAAAAGCAGAGAGAAAAGTACTCATTAGTCGAACCCTTAAACGAAAAGAAAAATCATGGATGAAAAGAAAAGACAGGTATGGCGGTTCGTCATTCAGACCGCCATTTCGATCCTCACGGCCATCGCCACGGCCCTCGGCGTGACGAGCTGCATGGCAGCCGTGTAGCCACGGCAAAGTATGGGGCTTATAGCAAGAAAAAGTTTCCCCCTCTAAGATGTGAATCTCGGAGGGGGAACGACTTTCTTGATGATTGCTTTCTTGATCTTCTGACAGGCGGCTAAATGCCCTCGACGATCTCGGCCAGCCAACTGGCAAAGCTGTCGGGGTGGGCATGGCCAAAGGCCTTGAGGCGAGCCAGGGGCGACGGGGCGGGGGCGTCCTCGTCGTGGCGGACCTCCGTGCGCTTCGACTGCTCGCTGAGCTTTGTCGTGGCGAGGTTGCGGAAGGCACGGCGCGCGCGGCGTAGGCTCTGCATGTCGGCATTGAGGAGCTTCTCGCTGTTGTCGTCGGAGAGGATGGGCCTCAGTACGCTGGATCCGCCTTCGTCCCTCTCCGCCCTCCGTCCGGCCAGCAACAGGACCAGCAGGTCTTCGTTGAGGAAGCGCGATTTCTCCTTGCCCTCCCCCTTCTTCCGTGCCAGTCCGATAATCTGCAGGATCGACTTGTCCTCACATTGGCCCACGGCGTCGTAGAAGGAGGAGACGCAGGTGGCAAACTGCTTCCTCACTTTCTCCTTGTCCCTCGCCTCGGCGTTGGCCTCGAAGTCCTCGAGGATCTCCTTGGCCTGGAGGAGCGTCGTGGCGATCTTCAGGCGCTGGTAGGCGTTGGAGACCCTGATGAGCATGGGCAGCGCGTCCAGGAATGGTCTGTCTCCCATCTCGGCCAGTTCTCCCACGAGGGCTTCGGCCCTGGCGACGGCCTCGCGGAGCAGCTGCTGCGGATAGGGCGGCTCGGGAGCCTCTTCGGACAGAGCGGCGTGGTAGCGGTCGCGGGCGTGGGCGAGTTCGCCAAGGAGGAGGTCGCGGCAGTGGCGGGCGATGCCCTCCCGGTTGATAGCGGGCAAGATACGGTCGGCCTCGGCTACCTTCTTCTCCCGGCTCATGGGGTGATCTTTTTTGATCGGTGCAACCTTGCCCTCCGCGTCGAGGCAGAGATCGCGCAGGGCGAGGAAGATCTCGCGTCCAGCCCCCTCCAGGTCGGCAAGGAGCAGATACTGCTCGTAGCGCCGGTCGATCCCTTCGGCCTTGCTCATCCATTGGGCGTTGGCGCCGATGGTGCTGGCCGTCTGCTCGCAGAAGCTGAGGGCCGTCGTCTCCTCCATCCCCTCCCGGGCCTCGTCCTTGCCCTGCATCAGTCGCTCCGTGGCTGCGACATAGACCTCGTAGCCCTCCCATTGGCGGCGCCGCATGAGCGCCACCTGGCGGTTGAGGCAACCGATGAGGATGGACGGCAGGTCGATGGTGAGGTCCTGGATGTTGCTATTGAGGCGGTCGATGATGTCTCGCTGCCTGATCTTGCCCACCAGGCTGAGACTTGTGACCTGTTGCTCCAGATGGTCGAGTCGCTGGAGATACTTGTGTAGGTGGCCCATCTCGGCGCCGAGGGCCTTCTGCGCGTTGCCGCCCATCCGCTCCGATGCCACTTTGGGCAGGATGGCGGTCTTTAGTTTTTCGATGCGCATGAGCATCCGGCGTTTGGCCACGGTCAGAGCGAGGAAGAACCATAGCAGGGTGAGGGTGACGAGCGTGAGGGCCACGAGGCAGGCGATGTTGGTGCGCGAGAAGAGCACGCGGCGCTCAAACTGCACCGTGGTGTAGCCCCGCTCCAGGTTGTCCTGCTTGTGGAGGCTGGTGTCGAAGGTATAGACGCCGCAGGAGGATCCGGCATAGACGCGCCCGTTGACGGCGATGCAGGCCTTGGGGTTGAAGCGGATGTCGGAGAAGTAGCGCTCGTGGTCGGCGAGGGAGATCAGGCCATAGTCGGGGAAGCCGTAGGCATGCGTGGCGTCGGCCACGGCCAGTCGCCGCATGGCCGTGAGCGTGTCGCAGACGCGCAGCTGCTTCTCCGTGCCGCAGAGCAGCCGGTGGTTGGTGAGGACGAAGAGGCTGTCGGCGCCCGAGGCCGTGGGGAGGACGGCGATGTCGCGGACGAAGGAGAGGCCCCGGGAGGCGGCCAGGTGGCGAAAACTGCCCTGGCGCCCGACGAAGAGGCCGTCGTTGAGCGTGGCGAGGAAGAGGCGGCCCGAGGACGTGGGGGCCGAGAAGGCCGTGATGAACGGGTCGGCGATGGTGGAGGCCGAGGCGTCGTGGAGTTGCAACTGGCCCTTCTCCCGGCCCAACTGCTGCAGGCCGTCGCGTATGCCAACATAGACCCCGGAGCCGTCGTGGCCAATCGCCGTGAGGTCCTGGCCGGGCTGCGGCGAGACCTTGCGGTCCCAGGAGAGGAGCGAGTTGAGGAGGTAGGAGGAGTAGATGGGGGCGGTGAAGACGCGGTGGCCACTGTCGGCATAGTAGAGCGTGCCGTCGGCGATCGTCATGAAGCGCACGTCGGAGGATCCGCGCGAGAGGTCCTTGACCTGGATGGCGGTCTGCTCGCCGATGCGCTGGCGAAACAGGTGGAAACCGACGAGGTAGTAGATGAAGGGGCCGTCGTGGCAGGCGTAGCTCACGTTGCCGATGTCGCTGAAGAGGTCCTGGTGGTGGCCGACGCGCAGGAGGGCGTGCTCCGTGACCAGCAGCGACTGGCCGCGGGCGGGGTCGTTGGCGATCACGTTGTGGCAGAACGTGCGCACGGGCCGGGGGAGGGGCGCGCGGCGCGGCGTGAGGCGGTCGGCAATCTCGTCGTTGGAGAAAAACTGCACCGACGTGCCGTCGAGGAGATAGTTCATCCGCGTGGAGGACTCGTGGAAGCAGGTGTAGGCCGGATGGGAGAGGCGCGACTTGCCCACCAATCGCCCGTCGGGCAGCAGGGCCTTGATACTGTCGCCGCAGAGGGCGAGGAGCGTGTCGCCGCTGAGCGAGAGGGAGGTGCAGTTGGCCCGCAGCAGCAGGTGGGACTGGCGCCGCCGCGTATCGATGGACAGTACGCCCGAGGCACTGGCGCAGACCAGGTTTCCATTGTGCAAAGGGCGGATGTCGCTGACGACCAAGGGGCGGAAGGCGCCCTCGCCCGACTGTATCTCCCAGGAGGCGTGGAGCGCCTGCATCGTGTCGTTGGGGGAGAGGAGGAAGAGACCGTTGCTGGTGGCGACGTAGAGGCCCGAGGGGTCTTGGTGGAGGTCATAGACGGAGTAGTGGGTGCCACGGCCGGACTGGGGAAGGGCATACTGGCGGCGCAGGACGAGCGAGTCGCCCTGCAGTTGGCAGCGGACGACGCCCATGTTGCGCGTGCCCACCCAGAAGGTCGTACCGTCGTGGGGCTGGGCGGCGGAGTCGGCAGGCTGGTCGCGCAAGACCTTGTAGATGCGGTCGAAGGCGGTGAGCCAGCGGCGCGTCGTCCCCTGGTCGGCATCGTAGGCATAGACCACGCCGTCCTCCGTGCCGATATAGAAAAGGTCCGGCAGCGTCGCGTCGGGGGAGATGGAGGCCAGCGTCTCGTCGAAGAACAGCTCGTTGGCGTTGAGGGCCGACGGATCCTGGCGGTGGCAGGCCACGATCGTGACCAGGAGGAGGGGGAGACACAGGGCGCGGCGGTGGATGCTTCTACTCATAGGTGTGGTGGTTAAAATCAATTCAATGGGTGGTGGTGGCTACATCATCATCCCTGGGGCGGCGGCTACTCCTCGCCGTTGGCCTCCAGGAGGCCCTTGACGTTTTGCTCCTCGCCTACGATCCACAGCACGTCGCCCAGGGCGAAGCGGTAGTTGGGCGTGATGATGGTGAGGTTTTTCTCGCCCTCGTCGAGTCCCACCACCATGCAGTTGTACCGGTCCCTGATGCCGCTTTCGCGCAGCGTCTGGTCGAGGAAGGGGCTCTTTGGGCCGACGATGATTTGCTGGAGGCGCATCTCCCGCTTCTCTATCTCGGCGTCCTCGTCGTGGACCTCCGTCCGCATGGCTTGGGCGAAGCGCGTGAGCTGGTCGTCGTCGCCTATCACCTGGAGCTGGTCGCCGGGGAAGAGGGCCATCTCGCCATTGGGGATGTTGATGCGCTGGCGGCCGCGGAGGATGCTGCTCACGTTGACGCCGAAATGCTTGCGGAAGTCGAGCTCCGCCAGTTGCTTGCCGGCCCAAAGCGAGTCTTCGGGCACCTCGCAGAGACTCATGTGGATCTCGCGGTCGAGCAGTCGGCCCTCGTAGAGCGGCCGTTTGCGCCCGAGGGCCTCGGCCTGGATCTCGCGGCTTCGGAGGTTTTGGACGAAGAGGCGCTCGAGGCGGATGCTCCGCTTCTTCAGACTGCGCGAGAGCACTATCAGCACGATCGTGCCGAAGGCGATGGTGATGAGCAGCGCGTCGGCGAAGCGCGTCAGGTAGTTGGCGATATAGAAGATGTAGGCGGCGGCGATGGCCAGTCGGACCAGGACGGTGAAGACGAGCGGGGGGCGGTTGGTGCGCCGCTCCGTCCAGAGCGTCTTGAACTCCTCGGAGTGGTTCTTCTTCATCATGAAGGCGCGCAGGAAGGGGGCGATCATCAGCACGGTGGCGACGCCGCAGACGGCGTTGCCGGCCCAGTGGGACCCCGTCAGCTCGGTGGAGAGTTCGCGGCAGAAGGGCAGGGCGAAGGAGAACATCAGCGCGACGACGGCGATGGAGAGGATGCCGTAGATCAGCGTGTTGACCACCATGGCGCGCAGGAGGCGCTTCCAGAGATGGCCGGAGGAGGGAGTGGCGGGGGCGCCCGTGCCGATGTGTTCCAGGCGGCGGCTCCACTGGCGCGGCAGGTGGCGTGTGAGAAGGTTGTAGCACGGCTCCGCAGCACGGATCATGTAAGGTGTGAGGAATGTTGTGATGACGGAGACCGCGACTACAACCGGATAGAGGAAGTCGCCGATGACCCCCAGGGAGAGGCCCAGCGACGCTATGATAAAGGCAAACTCGCCCACCTGGGCCATGGAGAAACCACAGCGCATGGCGTTTTTGAGGCTTTGGCCGCCCAAGAGGTAGCCCATCGTGCCGAAGAGGGCCTGGCCGGCGAGGATGGTGAGGACGAGGCAGAGGATGGGAACGGCGTAATCGACGATGATCAGCGGATCGACCAGCATGCCGACGGAGACGAAGAAGATGGCGCCGAAGAGATTTTTGACCGGTTCGACGAGGCGGATGATCTTGTCGGCCTCGACGGTCTCGGCAAGGATGCTGCCCATCACAAAGGCTCCGAAGGCGCTGCTGAAGCCCACCTTGGTGGAGATGACGGCCATGAGGCAGCAGAGGCCGAGGGCAACGATCAGGAGGGTCTCGGCGTTCATGAGCTTGCGCACCTTGCGCAGCAGCAGGGGGATGAGGAAGATGCCGATGACGAACCACAGGACGAGGAAGAAGCCTATCTTGAAGACGCTGCCGAGCAACTGGCCGCCGTCGGGCGAGGAACCGTTGGCGATGGCGGAGAGCATGACCATCATCACGATGGCGAGGATGTCCTCGAGGATGCAGACGCTCATGACGGTGGCCACGAACCCCTGCTGCAGCAGACCCATGTCGGAGAGGGCCTTGTAGATGATGGTGGTGGAGGACATGGCGAGCATGCCGCCCAGGAAGATGCAGTCCATGTGGCCCCAGCCGAAGCCCTTGCCCACGGTGATGCCGAGCAGGATCATGCTGAAGACGATGGTGCAGGCAGCGATGACGGGACTGGTGCCCATCTTGAGGATCTTCTTGACGGAGAAGTCGAGGCCCAGGGAGAACAGGAGAAACATCACGCCGATCTCGGCCCACATCTCGACGTCGCCCTTATCGACGACGCTCATCGTGTAGGGCATGTGGGGAGAGACCAGGAATCCGGCTACGATATAGCCCAGCACAAGCGGCTGGCGGAGCTTCTTGAACAGCAGGGTGACGGCTCCGGCCACGACCAGGATCAGGGCCAGGTCGCTCACGAGATGGGGAAGGGAATTGATAGGCGCCTCGCTTTCTTTTCTTAGGTTGGTATGCTGTGTCGGAGGGACGGTCCAGGGAGGGGCGGGGTGGAGAGAAAAAAAAGTTCTCGTGGATGGTCAGCAGTGGGGTTCGCCTCCGGCAAAAATAGCGTGATGATACACAGACCGTGATGATACACAGACAGGGGGTGGGGGTAAGGATGCTTTGCGGCGAGACGCGTCGCCACGCCACAAAGCATCCTCAGAGAAGAGGGGGAGCGGATTAGTCGTTGTAGCCGGCTGTCAGCTCGCTGATCTTGATGACCACCTGCATGGCCTTCTCCATCACCTGGATGGAGACAAACTCATAGGGGCCGTGGAAGTTGACGCCGCCAGCGAAGATGTTGGGGCAGGGAAGGCCGCGGTAGCTGAGCTGGGCGCCGTCCGTGCCGCCACGGATCGGCTCTACCTTCGGCTTCACACCCGTCTCCTCCATGGCCTTGAGCACGAAGTCGATGACGTGCATGTTGGGCTCGATCTTCTCCTTCATGTTGTAGTACTGGTCGGTGAGGGTGATCTCGAAGACGCCCTCGCCGTACTTCTCGTTCATCTTGACCACGCAGTCGGCGAGGAACTTCTTGCGCTGCTCAAACTTCTGACGGTCGTGGTCGCGGATGATGTAGGAGAGTTTGCCCTCCTCGCAATGGCCCTCGATGGACAGGAGGTGGTAGAAGCCCTCGTAGCCCTCGGTGGTCTCGGGGATATCGGTGGTGGGGATCAGGGCGTTGAACTCGGCGGCCAGGCGGGCGGCGTTGATCATCTTGCCCTTGGCGTAGCCCGTATGGACGCTCACGCCGTGGATGACGATCTTGGCAGCGGCGGCGTTGAAGCACTCATACTCCAGTTCGCCGATGTCGCCACCGTCCATCGTGTAGGCCCACTCGCAGCCAAACTTCTCCACGTCGAAGTGGTGGGCGCCCTTGCCGATCTCCTCGTCGGGGTTGAAGCCCACGCGGATCTTGCCGTGCTTCACCTCGGGATGGTCGCGCAGCCAGCACATGGCCTGGACGATCTCGGCGATGCCGGCCTTGTCGTCGGCGCCCAGCAGCGTGGTGCCGTCGGTGACGATGAGGTCCTCACCCTTGTGGGCGAGCAGCTCGGGGAACATCTTCGGCGAGGAGACGATGCCCGGAGAAAGCTCGATGTCGCCGCCGTCGTAGCTCTTGACGATACGGGCCTTGATGTTGGCGCCACTGGCGTCGAGGGCGGTATCGTAGTGGGCGATGAAGCCGATGGTGGGCACGGACTTGTCGGTGTTGGCGGGAAGGGTGGCGTAGATGTAGCCTTTCTCGTCCATCTCGACTTCCTTCAGGCCCTCCTTCTCCAGCTCCTCCTTGAGGTAGCGGGCGAAGATGAGCTGCTTCGGGTTGCTGGGTACGGTCTCGGACTCATCGACCGACTGGGTGTCAAACTTGGTGTAGTTGATAAATCGTTCTGCTATTTCCATAAGTTCTGGATGATTTTGGTATTCTTTTTTGCAAAGATACGGTTTTTCTGTGATATGGCAAGGGAGTGGGCGTGGAAATTTCTAAAAAACAATGGAGAGTCCGCGTGAAAACAAAGGATAGGACGTGTAAAACAATGGAGCGGGCAGGGTCGGTAGGGGCAAAACCAATAAACCCCCTGCCTTGGAAGACAGGGGGATATGATAGCTTATGATAAGATTTCTTACTGTGCGGCCTTCTCGCCCTGAGCGGGAGCACCCTGGGCAGGAGCGCCCTGAGCTGCACTCTGTGCGCCACCCTTCTGGGCGGGAGCAGCCTGCTTCTGCTGGCTGGCACCGAAGTTGGGCAGGTTGTTGGGGTTGGAAGAGCTGCTCTCGGCTGCACGCTCGATCACGCTCTGATCGGTGTTGGCAGAAGGAGCTACGTAGGCGCAGACAACGCTGAACACGACCATGGCAATAGCCAGTCCCCATGTGGCCTTTTCGATGAAGTCCGTCGTCTTGCGCACGCCGAGCACGCTGTTGGACGAGGAGAAGTTAGACGCCAGGCCACCACCCTTTGACTCTTGAATCATAACGATTCCGATCATCAGGAGTGCGGCGATCACGATAAGAATCACAAATAATGTGTAAAGTCCCATTTTTTATCTTTTTGTCTTTTATTTTTATTGTTCGTTCAAAATCAATTTCTGTAGAAACCGAATTTGGTCTGCAAAGTAACGATTTTTTTTTGGATATTCCAAATATAATCGCTGAATAATTTCCAGCGCCTTGGAATATCTGCCCTGCTTGATGTAGATACGCGCCAAAGTTTCGGTGAAATAGCTCGATCCTTCGTCCTCCACGGTTTCTTCCTCGGGCTCGTACTCGGTTTCGTCTTGTAGAGAAATTTTACCTTTCTCCTTGTTGATGAAGTCGTCGATGAGTTCCTGGCCCTTGAGTTGGGGGGTCTCCTGAGGGGCTTCGTCTCCGGCCTCCATGAGGTAGGCCACGTAGTCGATGGTGGCGTCGGCGGGGGTCGGCTTGCGCTTGACGACGGGCTGGTCCTGCGGCTTCGGCTGGGCCTCCTCGCCCTCCTCTCCGGGGAGCTGGTCGAGGAAACTGTCGATGAGCGCGGCGGTGCGGTCGCCCTCGGGGGCGTCCTGCGCGGAGGATTCGTCCTTGGCGGCTTCGTGTTTGGCGGCTTCGTGCTCGGCGGCCTGATCGTCCCGCAACTGGTAGTGGGGACCTTCTGTCAGGTCGAAAAGGCGCTGGCGTTCGGTGATATAGACGGCGGCCCTACGCAGCTCCTCGTCGAAGGTGGGGTCGTGGAGCAGGTAGAGGTTCTTGAGCAGCAATAGCCGTGCGGGCTGGTAGTAAGGATAGCGTGCGAGCAGACTGCGCAGCTCGTAGAGGGTGTCCTTGCCCAGCCGTTCGGGGTGGCGCGTGAGGGTGGCTATGTTTATACTCATGATGTGGTGCTGATTGGAGGAATCCGTAAATAGTGGTGGCTGCCGTACATGGGTGGCGTGGGAAGCAGGGCTACCAGTTGGCCACGGTGGCATTGAATATCTGGTCGGTCAGATCCTTGACCATCTGCTCCACCAGCTCTTGCTGCACGTCGTTGAGGTTGCGCGTGGTGGGGTAGGAGGAGGTGGCCGTAAACTGGCGCTCGAAGTCCTCGGCATGGTTCACGTTGTTGGTAAACCGCACGTTGACCGTGATGGAGAGTTCGGTCTGGGCAGCGTAGCCCTCGCTCGACACCGACTTGTTGCGCTGCTGATACTGCGTGATCTCGCCCTCGATCTGGAGGTCGCCGTCGCGACGGACCTGCTGCAACTTCGTGTGGTTGGCAAACTGGTCCTTGAGCGCATTGTTGAACATGGGGCCCATCGGTCCCCACACATAGGCGGAGCGGATGGGGAAATCGGCTATCTGGATGGTCTTGGTCTTGGTGTAGTCGATGCTGGCGCCGTTGAAGGTGTACTTCGGAACGCAGGATGTCGCCAAGGCCAGCAGCATCCATACCACCACGGCCGACACGCAGAGGTGGGCGGCGAGGCGTGGGGTCCTTTGATTCTTATCGCTTCTCATGCTTTCTTTTTCTTCAAGTCCGTACTTCTTGATATTTTTCTTTTTCTTCAAGTCCGTACGCATAGACGTTTTTATTTGTCTTCGAGACCGTACTCCTTGATGCGGCGGTAGAGGGTGCGGTCGCTGATGCCGAGTTCCTGGGCCGCTTTCTTGCGGTTGCCGTTGTTGCGCTCCAGCGCCCTGACCACCATCTGTCGCTGGTTGTCGTTGAGGTTGAGACTTTCCTCCTCCTTCTGCGGGCGGGTCTCCTGTATCTCCTCGGCCACGGCGTCCTCCACCTCCTTGTCGTCAGGTCGGAAGGCGTCCTGGGTCGTGGCAGGAAGCGTCTGAGCGCCCTCCGTGGCCAGGTGGCGGTAGTGGGCCGTCTCTTCGAGCTCGCGGTAGGTCTCCAGTTGCTTGCGCACGTTGTTGAGCTCGCGGCGCAGGTCGCTGACGTTGCCACGGAGCTCGTAGAGGATCTTGTAGAGGATCTCGCGCTCGCTCTCGTAGCTATGCGATCCTTGCCCCTTATCGACGAGGGCCAGTTCGGTGCTCTCCGTGTCCTGGGGGATGAAGCGCAGGATCTCCTCCCGGTCGATCACTCTCTTCTCGGCAATGACCGACATCTGCTCGGTGATGTTCTTCAGTTGGCGGACGTTGCCGGGCCATTTGTACTTGAGCATCACCTGCTTGGCCTCGTCGTCGAGCGTGATCTTCGGCAACTTGTATTTCTCGGCCATCTGCATGGCGAAGAGGCGGAAGAGCAGCAGGATATCGTTGCCACGCTCGCGGAGGGGCGGCAGGTTGATGGGAATCGTGTTGAGACGGTAGTAGAGGTCCTCGCGAAACTTCCCCTCGCTGATGGCCTTGCGCATGTTGACGTTGGTGGCAGCGACGATGCGGACGTTGGTCTTTCGGATCTCCTGTCCTCCTACGCGGATGTATTCGCCCGTCTCCAGGACGCGGAGCAGGCGGGCCTGGGTGGCCATGGGCAGTTCGCCGACCTCGTCGAGGAAGAGCGTGCCCTTGTTGGCAATGCCAAAATAGCCCTCGCTTTCGCCGATGGCACCCGTGTAGGATCCCTTCTCGTGGCCGAAGAGTTCGCTGTCTATCGTTCCCTCGGGAATCGAACCACAGTTGATGGCGAAGTATTTCTCCCGCTTGCGGGGCGAGTTGTCGTGGATGACGCGCGGGATGATCTCTTTGCCCACGCCGCTCTCGCCGATGATCAGCACCGAGAGGTCGGTGGGGGCCACTTGCAGGGCCACGTCGAGGGCACGGTTGAGCGCGTCGCAGTTGCCCACGACGTTGTATCTTTGCTTGATGATTTGCAGTTTACTCGTATCCATTTCTTACCATAGTTGGGGTTAAAATAAAGCCGTCAGGCTTGTCGCCCGATTCTTTCTCCCGTTTTTTGCTTCTACTCCTTCTTCTCCCTTTTCTCCTTTTGCGTCTTCTTCTCCTTCTCCCTTGTCTTCTTCTGCTTCTCCCTTTCTCCTTGTTGCTTCTCCTCCTTTGCCTTTGCCTTACTTCTCCTTGTCTCCTTCTCCCGTTTTCTCCTTATATAATATATAGGCAGAGTGGGGAGAAGTCAGGTCGCCAGGGTCGCAGCTTGGAGTCTTGTGGGTCGCTATGAGCCGCAGTTTGGAGTCTTGTGGGTCGCTATGGGCAAGGTGGCTTCTCCGTCGGCTTCTCCCGCAGGCTGGTGCGGTCGAGCTTGATGAGCAGAAGGCCGATGGCCGTCCAGATCAGTTCGCGGATGCGTACCAGCAGGGCGACAAAGATGCCCGCCGTGGCAGTCAGACCCAGTCCTGAGACCGACATCAGAAAGCCTCCCTCGCGTCCGCCGAGCTGCAGCGGCATGAAGAAGAGCATGTTGGCGAAGAGCGTCGTGAAGGCGATGATGAGGATGCAGTCGATGTAGTTGACGCTCGGGTAGAGCACGAGCAGGATGAACATCACCTCCAGGGCCGAGCAGACGCGACAGGCCAGTTCCTGGAGCACGACCGTGAGAAACGTGCGCGGATTTTGGTTGTGGAGGGCTGCCACCTGGCGGTCGATGTTGTCGAGTTGTTCGCGATGGCCCTCGATAAACCGCCGTGCCCAGTGCTTGATGCCGGGAATGTGGCCGAGGAGTTTCATGCCCCTCACGGCAAGTCCGCGTCGGTAGCCGGCAAGGAAAAACCAGATGCAGAGGGCGCAGAAGCCGCCTGTCAGCGAGAGCATGATGGCCATGAAGGTGTTCAGTTCTTGCGTCAAGACATAGAGCACGATACTCAGCATCCAAAACCAAAAGTGGCTGAAGATGTGGGTCATCACGTAGAGCAGTACCGAGGCCGTGGCGCGCTCCGTGCCGATCTTGGGCTTAAGGACCATGATGCGGTAGGGCTCGCCGCCCATCAAGCCTCCTGGCGTGGCGTAGTTGAGGGCAAAGCCTGAGACGGTGATCTTGTAGAGCCACCAGAAGCCCACGTGCGCTCCGGACGTCTCTTGCGTCCCTCGATTCTCTTGATACCCTTGAATCTCTCGAGTTTCTTGATTCTCTCGTTTCTCTTGAGTTTCTTGATTCTCTTGAGCTTCTCGATGCTCTCGATTCTCTTGCGTCTCGCTTGCGGCGCCGCGTCGCTCTCCGCTGCGGATGATGGTGTACCAGGCAGCCGTATTGAAAAGGTAGAGAAAGGCCCAAAGGACCACGACGGCGAAGAACCAGTAGCCTGCGCGTTGCAGGCCCTGCCACACTTCGGCAAAGTGGAGCTGGCTTACCATGACGGCAAGGACCACCAGGCCAAAGATGAAGAAGATGTTCTGGTACTTCTTTTTCATGTCTCAACGAGATCGTTTACTCTGCCTTGGGTTCGCGCTTCTTGGGGATGGCGAAGCGTACCTTCTCGCTCTCGTCTTTCTTCTCCTTGTAGAGTTTGGGGAGCGGATGGGCACCCGCCTGGTCGTAGGCGGCGCGGTTGCGGAAAATGTCGATGGCCGTGAAGATGGCTTGGCGCAGCGGCTGCGGGTCGGCCACGCCCTTTCCGCCCAGCGGGAGCGTGTTGGCCAGGTCGGGGCAGGTGCGGACCAGCGGCAGACCGACGGTGTAGTGGACGCCAGGACCATCGCACAGCGCGTGGAAGGGGATCGTGCCCTGCTCGTAGTACATCGCGACGATAGCGTCGAAATGGGTGTAGTCGTTGCCGGCGAAGAGGGCGTCGGCGGCGTAGGGGCCAAAGGCCTGGATGCCCTCGGTGGTCAGCGTCTCGATGGCGGGGCGGATAATCTCCTGCTCCTCGGTGCCGAGCAGTCCGTTGTCGCCAGCCTTCGGATTGATGGAGAGGAGGGCGATGCGGGGATTGGAGAGGCGGAAGTCGCGACGCAGGCTCTGGGCGAGTTTGCGGCAGGTCTGCTCGATGCTGCCCTGGGTGATGCACTCCACCACCTGGCGCAAAGGCAGGTTGCGTGTGGCCAGGGCAATGCGCAGTCCGCCATCGACCATCAGGGTCTGGCCGTGGCCGTCGGTCTCCAGGTGGTCTTCGATATAGCGGCTCTGTCCGCTAAACTGAAACTCGCTGGTGTTGTCGATGGGATTGGTGACGAGGACGTCGAAGCGGCCCTCGCGATAGTCGGCCAAGGCGCAGTCGAGGGCCTTGAGGGCGTAGTCTCCCGAGGTCTCGCTGGCCACGCCAGGCTCCACCTTCACCTCCTCTTCGTAGGTGGTCAGCAGATTGACCACGCCGTCGGTGGCCTCGCTTGCGTCCGAGATGATGGTGAAGTTGGCCTCTATCTCGAGCAGGTTGCGGTAGTAGGCTGCCACCTTGGGGGAACCGTAGATGATGGGCGTGCACAACTCCAGCATCTCGGGGTCGGCAAAAACCTTGAATATCAGCTCGTATCCGATACCGTTGGTATCGCCTTGGGTGATAGCCACCCGTATTTTCTTGTTATTCTCCATAAGATATATACTCATTGAAAACGACAGTGCGAAGCTGCCGCATGATGTTTCTTTTTTCTCTCTCGGGGGCGTAGGCGAAGGCGAGGAGCACGAGGGCGCCCTGCCTTGTCTTTTTGACGGAGGCCACAAAGGGGCCTCCCATCGCGTCGTCTTCCATCATCCATTGTCCCGTCAGGAGGTGGATCCCACGCTCTTGCTGGATTTGGACGGTCGCCAGCGCCAGGTGCATGGAGCTGGAGGCCTGATCGCCGTGGATGTGCTGGGAGAGCATCTGGTCGATGGCTCTTGCCCAGTCAGCTTTCGGACTGTCCGGCAGGCGCAGGACGCAGAGGCTTCTGAGGTTTTCTGCCCCGTTGGTGGCTATCCACAGAAAGTCTTTCGACGTCTTGCTGGCGCGCATGGCCTCGGGCACTTTCATCTGAACGCCAAACTGCCTCCGTATCTTCTCCTCCATCTTGGGATGGTGGTTGTGCTGGAGGAAGGCGTAGCTCTCTTGCTCCTCAAAGGCCAGAAGGTCGTGCAGGATCCGTGCCGAATCCTTCGCGGAGGCTTCGATGACGAGTTGCGGACGGGCGTTGAGGTCGTGTCCCGAAGCATACGGCTTGTCGCTCAGGATGACGATGGCGCGGGCCAGGAGGGCGTTGCCCTTGAGTTGGTCTTGCGTCGTGGGGCGCACGTCGAAGCGGGGCTCCGGCTGGGGCAGTCCGGGTTCTGGCCGGGAAAGGTAACTGGCGAGTTGGCCCGTGGTGTCGCCGACGACCAGCACTTCGCCTGCGCGGGCCGAACTGGAGGGCAGTCGGTGGTGGGACGCTTGCCGGCATCCGAGGAGGGTGCAGGCAATCATGATCCCGGCGAAGAGGACACTACGCATCGTGGCGCTGCTTCTCTCTCACCTCGCCGATCTCCTTGCTCGTCGAAAGGAGACCGCAGGCCGCGAAGATGTCCTGGCCTCGCGACGCACGGATCGTCGTGAAGACGCCGTGGTGGGTCAGGTAGTCGCGGAAGGCCTCCATCCGCTCCTCGTCCGATTCGCGAAGGGGCACGTCGGGGATTTGGTGGAAGCGTATCAGATTCACGCGACACTCCAGTCCTTCCAGCAGACGGACGATGGCGCGGGCGTGGGTCGGGGTGTCGTTGAGTCCACCAAACAGGATGTACTCGAAGGAGAGGCGGCGCTGGTGGGTGAAGTCGTACTCGCGCAGCAGTTTCACTACCTCCTCGATGCCCATGCCTCGTTCGGCTGGCATGAGCTGCGCACGCTGCTCGGGGATGGGGGAGTGGAGGCTGATGGCCACGTGGCAGCCGCTCTCGTCGAGGAAGCGGCGCAACTTCTTGCGCACGCCGACGCTGCTGACCGTGATGCGCTTCGGAGACCAGGCCCAACCGTAGTCGGCGGTGAGGATCTCCGTGGCACGGAGCACGTTGTCGAGGTTGTCCATCGGCTCGCCTTGTCCCATGAAGACGATGTTGGTGAGCTTGTCCACATCGGGAAGGGCATAGACTTGGTTGAGGATGTCGGCTGCCGTGAGACTGCCCTCAAAACCTTGTTTGCCCGTCTGACAGAACAGGCAGTTCATCTTGCAGCCCACCTGCGACGACACACACAGCGTGGCGCGGTCGCCGTCGGGGATATAGACCGTCTCGACAAACTCATGGCGGAGCTTCTCCTTGGAAGCGCCCGCATAGACGGGAAACAGGTATTTGATCGTCCCGTCCTTGGAGTACTGGGCGTCGATGGGCGCATGGCAGCCCACCGTGAAGCGCTGGGCAAGCAGCTCGCGATGCTTCTTTGATATGTTGGCCATCTCGTTGATGTCCTTGACGTGCTGCACGTAGAGCCAGCGCGCGATCTGTCCGCCCACGAAGGCGGGCATTCCCAAGTCACGGGCCAGCGTGCGCAGCTCCTCAAGGGTCTTTCCTATCAACGGTTCTTTTATTTCCTCTGTCATTTTTCTTTCGGCGTCTCACCGCGTTGGGGCGGTAGGTTGCATAATAATCTGCAAAGATAACCAAAATAATCGGTAACGCTGACAGATTGCCGTACTTTTTGCCAAAATGTCGTATAGGCACGCTGATTTTCCACCCGCCATAGCCAGGGAAATCCACTCGCATAGCCAGGAAAATCCACCCGCATAGCCAGGAAAAATGTGCCATGGACAAGGTGTGGCAAAAAGCGTAAGCATCTGCTGCTTAGTGTGCTACCTTCTCTTGCGCGTGGTCGTCTTGCTCTTGTGCTTGCTGCTCTTGTGCGCAGTGCGGGTCGTTGTCCTGGTGGTCGTGTGCGTCTTGGGCTTTGCGGCCTGGTAATACTTTTGGGCCTCGGGCAACCATTTTCTGATATTGGCGATGCGCGTCTGGTCGGAGGGGTGGTCGCTCAGCCACTCTTGCGTGGACTGGCTGCCCGATGAGGACATACGCTGCCAGAAGGTGATGGCATTGGCTGGGTCGTAGCCTGCCATGGCGGCAAAGATCAGGCCCATATAGTCGGCTTCGCTCTCATCCTTGCGGCTGTATTTCAGATTGAGCAGGGAGAAGCCCGTGCCGGCTATCTGTCCGGCCACGTTGGCAGCGTCTTGTCCTGCCACTGCTCCGAGCACGCTTCCGAGCACAGTGGTCGCTACGCCCTGGTTCTGCTGCTTCGTCATCTGCTCGGCGCTGTGTTTCGCCACGGCGTGGGCGATCTCGTGTCCCAGCACGATGGCCAGGGAGGCCTCGTTCTGTGTGTAGGGCAGGATGCCTTCGAAGACGACAATCTTGCCTCCGGGCATGCAGAAGGCGTTGGCCTGCGGGTCCTGGATGAGGTTGAACTCCCAGTGGAAGTTGTTCACCTCACTGGCGAAGCCGTTGTTTCGGAGGTAGGTCTCGACGGCATTGGCGAGGTTGCGCCCTACGCGTACCACCATCTGGGTGTTGGCTGCGTTGGTCGATTTCTTCGCCTTCTGCATATAGGTGGAATACTGCTGCTGCGAGAGGGAGAGCAGTTGCTCGTCGCTCACGCTGATGCGATGCTTGCGTCCTGTCAGGGGGACTGTCTGGGTGGTACCGCATGCGGTCATCAGTAGGGTGATGGCCGTCAAAAGAATCAGTTGGATCTTCTTCATTCGTTTTCTCTCCTAATTTGTTTTCTAAGACCTTGTTTTTTGCTTCCAAGAGTTTGTATTTTGTTCTAAGACCTTGTCAGCTGATGGTGCTGGGTTGCAAAATTAGCAATTCCGTGGCAAAACACAAAAAGAAGAGCCGAAAAAGTGGTGGCTTTTCGGCTCTTCTATCAAGTATGAAAATATCGTGTATCAAGTATGGAAACATCGTGGCGGAGTAGGCTGCCGCCAGCGGTTTTACTTGAACATCTCTTTGATGCCGCCGATGGATCCCATGAGGTTGGTGGCCTCGTAGGGCATAAAGACGGTCTTCTGGTTGTTGTTCTGCGCCATCTCGGAGAGCATCTGGATGTACTTCTGGGCGATGAGGTAGCTGGCGGGGTTGGTGCTCTTGCCTACGGCCTCGGTGATCTTGTTGATGGCAATGGCCTCGGCTTCGGCCTTGCGGATGCGTGCCTGGGCCTCACCCTCGGCGATGAGGATGGCCTGTTGCTTGTCGGCTTCGGCCCGGTTGATGGTCGAGGCCTTCTCGCCCTCTGACTGCAGGATGGCGGCTTGCTTCTCACCCTCGCTGGTCAGGATCGTTGCGCGCTTGTTGCGCTCAGCCTGCATCTGCTTCTCCATGGCCTGGAGGACACTCTCGGGCGGCGTGATGTCCTGCAGCTCGACGCGGTTGACCTTGATGCCCCATTTGTTGGTGGCGTCGTCGAGCACGGCGCGGAGCTTGGTGTTGATGGTGTCGCGCGAGGTGAGGGTCTGGTCCAGCTCCATCTCTCCGATGATGTTGCGGAGCGTGGTCTGGGTCAGTTTCTCTATGGCGTTGGGCAGGTTGTTGATCTCATAGACCGCCTTGAAGGGATCGACAATCTGAAAATAGAGCAGTGCGTTGATCTGCATCTGGATGTTGTCCTTCGTGATGACGTTTTGGCGTGCGAAGTCATAGACTTGTTCGCGCAGGTCGATGGTGCTGGTATAGACATAGCGTCCGCCCTTGACGGCCACCACCTCCTTGGCGTGGTCGAGGAAGGGCATGATGATGTTGATACCCGGCTGCAACGTGGCGTAATACTTACCGAGACGCTCGATGACTTTGGTCTCGCTCTGAGAAATGATCACAACGGCCTTCATGGTGAAGAAGATGACCAGAAGAACGATGGCTCCAAGAACATAGGATGCTATTGACATAATCGTAAAGTGTTAAGGTTGAATATACTTGGTTTCTGTTTGGATCTTATGCTTCCTCGACGGTGATGATGATGGAGTCGATGCTGAGCACGCGGGCCTTCATGCCGTTTTCGACGGGGTGGCCGTCGCGGGTCTTTGCCTTCCAACTGTCGCCGTCGATCTGCACGCGACCATAGCCGTTGGCCTCGATCGCTTCGGTGACGCGTCCGATGCGCCCGATGAGGGCGTCCACATTGCTTACGCGGCGGTCCTCGCCTTTGTGAAACCAGCGTAGGGCCACCGGCCTGAGGAAGAAAATGCTCAGCAAGGTGGTGATGGCAAAGACAATGATCTGAATCGTCAGACTGTCGGTAAAGACTGATGAAATAGACGCAAAGAGGCCGCCGACTGCAAAGCAGACAATAAAGAAGTCGCCATTGGTCAGTTCGAGCAGCAGGCACAGGAGGCTGATGAGCAGCCAGGCCAACCAAAGGTTTTGTGCAAAGTAATCGATCATAGTCGTTATTTTTGGTGTTGCTTATCTTATGCAAAGATATGGAAAAATATTGGTATTCCATTTCTTTTTCATCACTTTTTTATTCTGTTTTTTGAATATCTTCAAAAATAGTGTGTGGAGCGGGATGGAAGACTGGGGAAAAGTGCTTTTGGACCATGTTGTGAGGATGCGGTGAACGAATAGGGCCTCTGTCGTTTTTCCCAAAAAAGATTAAATATAAAGAGGATTTCTTGGCGGAGAAAGGAAAAAATCGTACTTTTGCAGTTCAAAAACATGTTTGTAGCGTGAAAATAAAGGAAGTAATCGCTGCCCTTGAACGATTCGCGCCTCTGCCCTTGCAGGCTGGCTTCGACAATGCTGGCCTACAGGTTGGACTGACAGAGGCGGAGGTGTCAGGGGCTTTATTGTGTCTTGACGTGACGGAGGCCATCGTTGACGAGGCCATCGCGCGCGGTTGTAATTTGATTGTTTCCCACCATCCCCTCATCTTCCGCAAACTTTCGTGCATATCGGACGGCGACTATGTGCAGCGGACGGTCTTCAAGGCCATCCAGCGTGGCATCGTCATCGTGTCGATGCATACTAATATGGATAGTGCCGTGGGGGGCGTCAACTATAAAATCGCTGAGAAGTTGGGTCTCCAGGACCTCTCTTTCATCGGACAGCAGCAAGAGGTGGAAGGTGTCTCGGGAGGCGAGGGCGTGATCGGTCGCTTTGCGAAGCCGGTAGCTGCCGACGACCTGGTGCTCCTGCTGAAGAAAGAGTTTGGTGTGGAGTGTGTCCAGGCCAACCAATTGTTGCGCCGCCCCATAGAGAAGGTGGCCCTTTGTGGCGGATCGGGAGCTTTTCTGCTTCCTGAGGCCGTACGGTTGGGTGCCGATGCGTTTGTCACGGGAGAGATGCACTACCACGAATTCTTTGGGCGGGAGCAGCAGATACAGATCTGCGTGATCGGTCATTATCAGAGCGAGCAATATACATCGGAGATCTTCCGTGAGATCATCATGCGTGAGTGTGCGGGCGTGCCTTGCTACATCACGTCGGTCAACACCAACCCAATCCTTTATCTTTAATAAGGTATATAGTAAGAAACAAATAAGGACAAGAATACTTATGGCAAAGAAAGAAGCAAAAGAAATGTCGGTAGAGCAGAAGCTGCAGGCTCTCTATGAACTGCAGACGACGCTTACGGCTATCGACGAGAAGCGTGCGTTGCGTGGCGAGTTGCCGCTGGAGGTGCAGGACCTGGAGGACGAGATCGCAGGTCTCGACACCCGTATCGAGAAAATCGACACAGAAATCAAGGAGTTTCAGTCGGCTATCACGATGAAGAAGGGTGAGGTGCAGGAGGCACAGGCCAACTTGGAGCGTTACAACAACCAGCTCAATGAGGTGCGCAACAACCGCGAGTATGACTCGCTGAGCAAGCAGATCGATTACGAGCGTCTGGAGGTGGAACTTTGCAACAAGAAAATCAAGGAGGCAACGGACCAGGTGGCTTACCGTACCAACGACCTGGAGATAGCCAAGACCGAGCGCGAGGAGCGTCAGAAGGATCTTGACGAGAAAAAGAGCGAACTGGAGGATATCCTGGCGGAGACCCGCGAGGAGGAGACCATGCTCAAGGAGCGTGCCAAGGACTTGGAAGTCAAGATCGAGCCGCGCCTCCTCAGTTCCTTCAAGCGCATCCGCAAGAGTGCGCGCAACGGACTGGGTATCGTCTATGTGCAGCGTGACGCCTGTGGTGGCTGCTTCAATAAGATTCCGCCCCAGCGTCAGCTCGACATCAAGATGCACAAGAAGATCATCGTCTGTGAGTATTGTGGACGCATCCTGATCGATCCGGAGTTGGCTCGCGTCAAGGTGGAGAACGGAAAGGCTGAAAAGCCGAAGCGCAAGCGCAGTACCCGCCGCAAGGCTGACACCGAGGAGAAGAAGGAAGCATAAGGTTTCTTCGGCTTATAATCCTTATACTCCTACATAAAACTACAAGTACATAAAAACAACGAGTACGTCAAGCAACGAGCCCGTCGCCCTCCGAATATGATGGTGACGGGCTTGTTGTATATAGGTGGTTTAGCGTGTATTCCTGCTCGGTTTACTGTGTACTTGACAGGATTATTATCCAGTGGAGTAGGATGGAGGGGAAAGACTTAAGGCGAGTGTTGATACAAAAATCCCCAGTACGATGACCGCACTGGGGATTCGATGTGATATTACTTGAAGGGAACGGTCCCTTGGTGTAATCTTCTGTCTATTGTCTATGCTTACTTGACGTAAACGATAGCCAGACGGTTAGAGGTAGTGCCCTGAACGCCCTTACCAGTAGCCTCGTCGACGATCACGCCACGACCCTTGAGGTACTTAGCGACCACGTCGGCACGAGCCTGAGACAGACGGTCGTTGATCTCCTTAGAACCCTCAGGAGAAGCAGTACCGACAACCTGAACGTGTGAACCCTCCTTGACAGCGTCAAGAGCCTTCTTGGCGTCGTTGGTGAGAGCAGACTTGCCCTGAGCGAAGGTGACGAAGATGAGGTCAGAAACGCTGACAGTCTTAGCTGCGGGAGCAGGAACCTCTACGCGCTTCTCAACAACCTTCTCGATCACCTCCGGCTTGCGGTTGCGGAGCTCGTTGATCTGAGCGTTGAGAGCGTCAATCTCGGCCTGGTCGCGCGGAGTAACGATCACGAAGTTGTGCGTGCCGTTGCTGTTGCCGAACTTGTAGTTGATACCGAGGTTGAGCTGGAAGGCGCTGCGGTTGAGGTTGTACTCGGTGTCATCATCGAAGCCAGTGGCGTGCGTGCCAGCGACAGCGTAGTTGATAGACGGCTCAAGGTAGAGCTGCCAAGCCTTGTTGGAACCGAAGTTGTAGGTGAAGTCGAGACCCAACTTAGAGGTGAGCTGGTCGTTCTTCTCGAGGAGAGACTCACCAGGACCGTAGGCGTGACCCCAGCCGAGGCCAGCTACTGCGATCACCTCGAAGGGACGCGGCTCGCCCTTGTAGCCAGCAACCCAGTTGCTGACGTTGATGGTACCGAGCAGGCTCACGTTGCTATAGGTGACAACCGTGTGCGGCTTGCGGACAGGCTCGGGGACCCATGCCTTTGAGTTGAAGTATGCTGTTCCCTCAGCAGCCAAACCGAAGACCGGAGTGAACCAACGGCCGATGCGGAGGCTGGCGTTGGGGTTCAGACCGCTAAGCCACTTGTGGCCAGTTGTCTTGGTTGAAAGACCACCATTGATACCGACGTAGAAGTTGTCGAAAGTCTTGCTTTCCTGCACAGTCTGTGCTGATGCCGAAACTGCGAAAAGCGCAGAGGCCATCATCAAAACGAACTTTTTCATGTCTCTCTAAATTTAAAATTTTATGTTATGAAAGTTTATTCTCTCAATCATTTCGGGTGCAAAGTAAAGAAAAAAAACCGATATGAACAAATATTTAGGGGGTAAAAAGACGTTTGGTAATCATAAATAGGGAAAAACCTATGAGAATAGGGGAATTACCGAACACTTTCTCCCTTTCCGGACGAGGCAACTTTACATATTGTCTCAATATCACCCAAAAGCTCCTTTTATAGGACAAGGGCGAGAAAACATCTTTATAAATCAAGGATAATGAATATAGATCAAGGGAGAGGAAGCGCCAAGATGGATGCGGCGTTTCTTCTCCCTTGTGTCTATATCGAGCAGGCTCTACGGGACAGGGCAAAGGATGAAACCTTGGAATGCCAAACCTTGAGAGCCTTCCCTGTCTATCTTGTCTTGAATTAGATCTCCTTCTTCTCGATGATCTTCATACCCTCGCTCACGGCCTCCATGTTGAGAGGAATGAGCTTGTGGTGGCGCTCCGGGAGCGACTTGAAGAGAGCCTTGTTCAAGCCCTCGGTGCTCACAACGGGGCAAACCTTGAGCAGACCGCCCAAAACGATCATGTTGAAAACCTTGGAGTTCTTCATCTCGGCAGCCTTGTCCGTAGCATCAATCTGATAGACCGTGATGTCCTTGCGGGTCGGCGGATTGATGATACCGTTTCCGTCGTAGATGAGGATACCGCCCGGCTTCACCTTTGACTCGAACTTGTCGAGGGAAGGCTGGTTGAGGACGATAGCCACATCGTACTTGCTGAGAATCGGTGAGGAAATGCGCTCGTCGCTGACAATAACGGTCACACTGGCCGTACCACCACGCTGCTCAGGACCGTAGGCCGGCATCCACGTCACCTCTTTATTTTCCATCAGTCCGGAGTAAGCCAGAATCTTTCCCATTGAGAGGCAACCCTGTCCTCCGAAACCGCTGATAATGATTTCTGTTTTCATAATTGCTGTTTCTTGTGTTAAGAGAAGGAATGATGATTAGAGCTCGGGAATCTCCTGGTCGAGGGTGTCCTTCATGTCACCCTTGATGTACTCCTTGAACATATTCTCGCGCATCCACTCGTTGGCCTTGACCGGTGAGAGCTTCCAGCCCGTGTTGCACGTTGCCACGATCTCGATGAGGCAGCTTCCCTTGCCAGCCATGTTGGCCTCGAAGGCTTTGCGGATGGCCTTCTTAGCCTGGCGGATAGAGGCTACGGTGTCAACGCTCTGGCGTGTGACGTAGCGGGTACCCTTGAGGTGGCTTGCCAGCTCCGTGATGTTGAGGTTCCAGCCGTGGATCTTCGGATCGCGGCCGTAGGGGCACGTGACGGTCTTCTGGCCGATCAGCGTGGTGGGAGCCATCTGACCACCCGTCATACCGTAGATGGCGTTGTTGATGAAGATCATCGTGATGTGCTCGCCACGGTTGAGAGCGTGGAGCGTCTCAGCACTACCGATACAAGCCATATCACCGTCGCCCTGGTAGGTGAACACCAGGCGGTCGGGCCATACGCGCTTGATAGCCGTAGCCACAGCGGGAGCGCGTCCGTGGGCTGCCTCAGACCAGTCGATGTCGAGGTAGCGGTATGCGAACACGGAGCAACCTACCGGGCATACACCGACGGTCTTGTCCTCCATGCCCATCTCCTCGATGACCTCGGCCACGAGCTTATGGACTACACCGTGAGAACATCCCGGACAGTAGTGCATCGGGACGTTGTTCATCAGTTTTGGTTTCTTATATACCAGATTCTCTGGTGCAATAATGTCGTTTGCCATTTGATTCTTCTTTTTAAGGGAAAGCCGGTTGATAGCCGGTTATCCATTTGATTCGACTATTTTACCAACTTCGTTTTCAGTGCGTCAACAATCTCCTCGGGTGAAGGAACGATACCACCCAGGCGGCCGAAGTGCTCCACGGGGATGGCACCATTGACTGCCAAGCGGACATCCTCGACCATCTGGCCGGCGTTGAACTCGCTCACGAGGATACCCTTCTTGTTCTTGGCAAGCTCCTCGATCTGCTTGGTCGGGAACGGCCACAAGGTGATCGGACGGAAGAGACCTACCTTCAGGCCTTCCTCGCGGGCCAACTCCATGGCCTTCTCGCCGATACGTGCGGCAGAACCGAAGCTGACGATGATGTAGTCGGCGTCCTCACACTGCTGAGTCTCGTAGCGAACCTCATTGTTGCGTATCTCCTCATACTTGGCCTGGAGGGCGAGGTTGCGCTCCTCCATCACCTCGGGCTTCAGCTCCAAGGAAGTCATGATGTTCGGATCGCGATCCGGCGTGCGGCCGAAGGTGGCCCACGGGTAGCGCTTCTTCACCTCCTCGTCAGAGAGGCGAGGCTTCTCGTCGGGGAGAACGACCTTCTCCATCATTTGACCGATGACACCATCGGAGAGAATCATGGCCGGGCAGCGATACTTGAACGCCAGCTCGAAGGAAAGGTCTACGAAGTCTGCCATCTCCTGGACAGAGTTCGGGGCAAGCACGATGACATAGTAGTCGCCGTTGCCACCACCACGAGTGGACTGGAAATAGTCGGACTGTGAAGGCTGGATCGTACCCAGACCAGGACCGCCACGCTGCACGTTGACGATGACACCAGGAATCTCGGCACCAGCCATGTAGGAAATGCCCTCCTGCATCAGGGACACACCCGGTGAGGAGGAGGTCGTGACGCAACGCTTACCAGCACCAGCGCCACCATAGACCATATTGATAGAGGCCACCTCGCTCTCAGCCTGGACTACTACCATGCCGGTGGTCTCCCAAGGCTTCAGGGCGGAGAGGGTCTCGATAATCTCTGTTTGCGGGGTAATAGGGTATCCGAAGAAGGCGTCGGCACCGCAGCGAATCAGCGCGTGTGCGATAGCCTCATTACCCTTCATCAATTTTACTTCTTTCTCAGCCATACCTTATTCCTCCACTTTTTTCTTATAAACAGTAATACATCCGTCCGGGCAAACAATGGCGCATGAAGCGCAGCCAATACATTTGTCGGCGAAAACAGGCTCCGCGTACGGATAGCCGTGAACGTTGACTTTCTTCTGTGCCAGTTGGATCACATCCTTCGGGCATGCAACGATGCACAGTTGGCATCCCTTGCAACGCTCGGTGTCGACCACAATCGCACCTTTAATCTTGCTCATATTGATTTGAATTTTTTAGTTAAGTCGTTGGGACAGAGCTGCGTCCGCCCCGAGCGGCCTTGATTAGGGATTATATGCGTCTTTATGATAGAAGTTCAGAATGTCGTCAATCATCTTCTTGGCTTCCACGGCTGGCGACTCGGCGTCGAGCTCGATGGCTTCCAAGTAGCAGTCGATGGCGTGTTTCCAGTCGCCCTGCTTGCGATATTCGTTACCTTTCTGATACCATTCCTCGGCAGTCATGGGCTCCATTACTTATAGTACTCCTTCTTGCCTGCTGCCAAGGTGTTCTTCATCAGCGAGCAGATGGTCATGGGACCAACGCCGCCCGGTACGGGCGTGATGTAGGAACACTTCGGTGCTACCTCGTCAAACTTCACGTCGCCGCAGAGGCGGAAGCCGCTCTTGCGGGTCGCATCGGGCACGCGCGTCGTGCCGACATCGATGACGACAGCGCCTTCTTTCACCATGTCGGCCGTGACAAACTCGGGACGGCCAATGGCGGCGATGACGATGTCGGCCTCACGGCACTCTTCTTTCAGCGTGGCCGAGCGGGAGTGGCAAACCGTGACCGTGGCGTCGCCATAGCACTTCTGCATCATCAGCGAGGCCATCGGCTTGCCGACGATGTTGCTGCGTCCGAGAATGACACACTTCTTGCCAGAAGTCTTGATATTGTAACGGTCCAGAAGGGTCATGATGCCCAGCGGAGTAGCAGAGATGAAGCAAGGCAGTCCGATGTCCATGCGACCGACGTTGATGGGGTGGAAACCGTCCACGTCCTTGCGGTAGTCGATAGCCATGATGACCTTTTGCTCATCGATATGCTTCGGCAGCGGCAGCTGAACGATGAAGCCATCGACATCCTCGTCTTTGTTGAGGCGGTCAACACAAGCCAGCAGCTCTTCCTCCGTCACGTCATCCTCATAGCGGATGAGTGTCGAGGTAAAACCGCACTGCTCGCAGGAGATAACCTTGTTTTTCACGTACGTCTCAGAGCCGCCGTCGTGTCCTACGAGGACAGCGGCCAGATGAGGACGTTTGCCACCAGCGGCGACAATCTTGCTCACTTCGTCGGCAATTTCGGCCTTGATGGCCGTTGCAGTAGCTTTACCGTCAATCAGTTCCATATGGTTAGGTGTTGTTATGGGAACACGGTGGCCTGTCCAGCCCTTCCTAAGGTGTGGGCTACGGATGGTCTCGCGTCCCCGCGTTTATAATCTATTTTTTTCGTTCTGTCCCACCCGTGAGGGGCGGGGCAGGGGAAATTTCTGTTTGGTTTTTAGTTGAATGGTTGGCGCGCCATCACAGTATGTCCGCAATACGATGCTACCGTATGTACGTTTATACTATATATAATGAACGCGCGCGAACCATATTTAATACATGAGGACTAATTCATGGGGGGCATACCTGAGCCCTTCATGTTTTTCATTCGTCCCATCATGCCCTTCATGTTGGCACCCGTGACCATCTTCATCATCTTGCGGGTCTGGTCAAACTGCTTGATGAGCTTGTTCACCTCCTGGATGCTCGTGCCCGATCCCGACGCGATACGGCGGCGGCGTGAGGTGTTGAGCACCTCGGGATGTGTGCGCTCCTGCGGAGTCATGCTCTGGATGATGGCTTCGATGCCCTTGAAGGCGTTGTCGTCGATATCGACGTCGCGGATGGCTTTGCCCACACCAGGGATCATGCTGGCCAACTCCTTGATGTTGCCCATCTTCTTGATCTGCTGGATCTGATTGTAGAAATCGTTGAAGTCGAACTGGTTCTTGCGAATCTTCTTCTCCAGTCGCTTGGCTTCTTCCTCATCAAATTGCTCCTGGGCGCGCTCCACCAGCGAGACCACGTCGCCCATGCCGAGGATTCGGTCGGCCATACGGGCTGGGTGGAACAGGTCGATGGCTTCCATCTTCTCGCCCGTACCAATAAACTTGATGGGCTTGGTCACCACCGTGCGGATACTCAGCGCGGCACCACCGCGGGTATCGCCGTCGAGCTTGGTCAGCACCACACCGTCGAAGTCCAGACGGTCGTTGAAGGTCTTGGCCGTGTTGACGGCATCCTGTCCCGTCATGGAGTCGACGACAAACAAGGTCTCGTCGGGACGAACATGATTCTTCAGACTTTCTATCTCGGCCATCATCTGCTCGTCCACTGCCAAGCGTCCGGCGGTATCGATGATTACCGTGTCGTAGCCTTTCGCCTTGGCCTCCTGGAGGGCGTGGTCTGCTATCTCGTTGACGTTCTTGTTGTCGTCCTCAGCATAGACGGGCACGTCTATCTGGCTTCCCACCACGCGCAACTGCTCGATGGCGGCAGGACGATACACGTCGCAACCCACCAGCAGGGGCTTGCGGTGGTCTTTCTGCTTGAGCATGTTGGCGAGCTTGCCGCTGAACGTGGTCTTACCCGAACCTTGCAGACCGCTCATCAGGATGATGGCGGGCTTGTTGGTCAGTTTGATGCCGACAGTCTCGCCACCCATGAGCTCAGCCAGCTCGTCGTGGACAATCTTCACCATGAGCTGGCCTGGCTTGACGGCGGTCAGCACGTTCATGCCCAATGCTTTGCGCTTCACGTCGTCCGTGAAACTCTTGGCCACTTTGTAGTTGACATCCGCATCGAGCAGCGCGCGGCGCACGTCCTTCAGCGTCTCGGCGACATTGATCTCGGTGATTTTTCCCTCACCTTTCAGTATCTTAAATGACCGTTCAAGTCGGTCGCTTAGATTCTCAAACATTCTTCAGCTGTTTGGTATGGTTGTTTTCTATACTGTATTATTTGTTTCGCAAAGGTAATGAAAAAATCTCATACCACAAACAAGCGATACCCATTTTTTGGTATTTTCAAGCGTTTTTTTATTTCCTTTCCATCCATTGGCCTCCCAGATTGCATGAGAAATCTGGTTTTTGGCAGGGTGAAAAGAGTTCTTATGCTTAAAAAAGCAAAATATAACCAGCGATTTTTGGTGTATTCATTATTTCTACTTACATTCGCACGCCAAAAAGATAACTTGCCGTCTTGAGGAGTCCGTATTGTCCGGTAGAGGTGGCAAATCGCGTCTTATTGGTCTCAAAAAACAGATAAGGAAATAGAAAAATGGAATACTATCTTAGTGTGGGCAGCGAGAAGCGTGGCCCTTACAGCGTGGCCGAGTTGGCAGCTCGTGGCATCGGTGCGGAGTCGTTGGTGATGGCTGCTGATGGCGGATCATGGCAACCCGCCTGGCAGGTGGAAGCGCTTCGACCGATTCTCCTTCAGCAGACGGCTGCGCAGCAGTCTCAACCGATCATGGACTCAGGGGTAAATATTTCCTCAGGTCCTGGCGTAAGCAGTCCCTCGGGCCCGGGGGTAAGCAATGCTTCGGGAGGGGAGCAAGTTATCGTCGGCGAAAGGATAGGGGAGGGCCCCGATGTGGTCCAAGGCTACGCTCCGCAGCCTTCCGCGCAGCCTGAGAGCGAACGCACCGTTCCTCCATCCGTTGACCGTGGATTCCGTAAGCATCGGGGTGGTTGCTTGTGGGTGGTGCTGGCGATGTTGCTCTTGTTGGCAGGACTGCTGGTGGCCACTTGTCCGAAACCCGAGCAGCACGCCGAGGCCATCTCGGGTGTAGTGGCGGAAACGATGGGCGAGGCCCTGCAGATCGACTCCATAGACTCCGACGATCCCTTCTCGACGGCCATGAAGTCCTTGGCCGGAGGTGCCACCCGCCAGGTGGTGACGATGGTGGTCGGCAACGCGCTCACGGTGGACAACTACTTGGTCTGTTCGCTGGGACGCATCCACTACGCCGACAAGGCTCCCGTGGTCTCTGTGGGTGTGCTGGGCCATGTGTTCACCATCGACAAGTCGTCGCTCAAACAATTGGCTCATCGCTATGCGGAGGAGACCAAGCGGCGCTTGGAGGAGAATGTCAAGCAGAAAGTGCGCGAGAGCATCACCCAGCCCATTGGCCGCATGCTTGACGAAGCTATGGGCGGACTGATGGACGAGTTGGCGGGAGAGTTGTTCGGACGCCAAGGCCATCAGGATGAGCCAGCGCAGGACGACGAAGATGTCATGATGGATAGCATCTGAGACCTGACTGTCCGTATTGCGTTTTCACAAATTGAAACGCAACAAGGCAGAGGGAATGTGCTCCTCCGTAGGGGCCCATTCCCTCTGTTTGTTAGTTGTGGGTAAAACGTTAGCCTTTGTTCCGGGCTAGTTTCGGCTTTGTTTCGAGCTAGTTCCGGCTTTGTTTTAGAAAAAACACCCATATCTTTTGCTTGTTTCGATTCTTTTGTGTAATTTTGAAGCCGTTAACGCCTTTGGAGAGACGTAATTAAAGACTATCGTTGGCGACTCCAGGGCACATAGAATACTTTTTAGACAACACATCATGAGGAAACGTATTCATCGTTTTGCATTGTTGCTCGTAGCCCTGACGCTGGCTCTGCCGATCTGCGCGCAGGCCGTTGGCGAGGGCGACGGTTGGGGTGCGGGAGCCATCCATGTACCCAAGAACTTCAAGTTCAGCAAGTTGGTCAACCACGGTAAGGGGGGCGTGCCCCCTGTAGCCACAGGGACCAAGGGTCGCAAGGCCCGCCAGGCAAGTCAGGTGCTGAAGGCACCGCAGCATTCCGTGTTTTACGCCAATGCACTGGGCGACTACATGGGACTGATGTCCTATGATCCGGCCACGCCCACCGACGTGACCACTTACGCGCCGTTTGACAAGTCGCTGTTCAATGCTGGATCCACCATCAAGGACGGCAAGCTTTGCGGACTTTATCTCGACCAGTCCATGATCGAGTATGGCATCATCTTCCTGTGGTACGGGTGGTTCGACCTGGAAACGGGCGAGTATGATGGAGAAGTGACCAATGTCTCCAACCGGAGCCTGATCGCTTATGCCACCGCCACCGATCCCAAGACGGGCGAGGTGTTTGGTGAGTTTACTGATCAGACGATGCAGAGCTGGGAGTTTGGTGTGGTCGATTACGACACCAAGACCCGCACCACGATCGCAGAGACCGACAATCTCTACTTGGCGATGGGAATCACCAGCCAGGGAGACTGCTACGGTATCACCGACGATGGCGACCTCTACCGCATCGATCGCACCACGGGCGAGGAAACCCGTATCGGCTCGACGGGAGTCCGTGTCACGGATGCCAGCGGAATGGCCTATTCCCAGGGTGCCGTCGTCGATCCCAAGACCGATGTGTTCTATTGGGCTGCCACCGACGCCAACGGTGAGTGTACGCTCTACACGGTGGACCTGGACGATGCTTCCGTCACGCGCGTGTGTGCCTCTCCTTATCAGCAGCTCGCGCTCAATGTGCTGCCGCCGTTGGCCGAAGACAAGGCTCCTGCTGCCATCCATGACTTTGCGGTCCATTTTGATGCTCCCGCCACTTCCGGCACGGCCACGTTCACGCTCCCCACGAAGACCTTTGATGGCGATGACAACCTGACAGGCCAGCTTACCTACGAGATCAAGGCCAACGGCAGCGTTGTGGCCACGGCTCAGGCTGCGCCAGGTGCAAAGGTCAATGCCACATTGACCAATCTGCCAGAGGGAGAGACGGAGTTTGTCTTGGTGGCCAAGAACAGTGTGGGACCGAGCCCGAAGGCTACTGCCGAAACCTATGTCGGCTACGATCAGCCGCTGGCTCCCACGGAGGTCACGCTCAAGCAGGGCCAGGGCAACAAGGCCACACTCTCGTGGGTCGCTCCCACGACGGGACTCCACGAGGGCTACATGGGCAACCTTACCTATAATATTTATCGCGTGAAAGGCGGGGAGCATACGGCCTTCCGCCAGGGCGTGACTGCCAACAGTCTTCAGATAGATCTGGCGAGCGGCTCTGCCCTCACCAGCTACCAGTACTCGGTCGAGGCCGTCAACACGACGCAGACCAGTGCGCGCACGCTGAGCAACAATCTGGTCGTGGGCGATCCGCTGGAGGTGCCGTTCTTCGACGACTTCCCCGAGGGCATAGACAACTACACCATCGTGGATGCCAATCATGACGGCTCCACTTGGTCGTGGGATAGCTACTACAAGGCCGCACGCTACAATGCTGACCCCGAGAATAGTGGCAACGATTGGCTCATCACGCCTCCCATCCATCTGGAGAAGGGTCGCAACTATGTGGTCAGCTACAAGGCTTGTGTAGCCCGCTCCTATTTCCCCGAGCACCTGGAAGTGTATTGGGGCAAGGGTACGACGGTGGCAGAACTGGATCAGGTGATCACCGAAGATACCGAACTGGACAATACGGAGAACCGTCTCTTCGAGAAAGTGATCACGGCTCCCGAGGATGGTACCTATTATATCGGTTTCCACGCCACCTCCAATCCGGCTTCCATCAATATCTTCATCGACTCGGTCAGTGTGAGCCCGGGTTGTGATCCTGCTTCGCCCGCACAGGTGGAGAACCTGAAGGTCACGCCCGACCAGACGGGTGAGCTGAAGGTGACGCTGGACTTCAATCTTCCGACGAAGACGTACAACGGCGCCGAGCTGACGGCCATCACCCGCTACGAGGTGCTGAAAGGCGACGCCGTGCTTGCTCAGCAAGAGGGTGGCCTTCGTCCTGGCGATGCTGTGAGCGTCGTGGACGAGAATGCTGTCAAGGGCGTGAACACCTATCGCATCTATTGCTACAACGAGGCAGGGCAGGGCGCGCGTACGGATGCGACGACCTACGCAGGCCTCGACTATCCCGCTCCTCCCGTCGTCCACGCCGACGACCAGCAGACGCAGGTGCGCCTCTATTGGGAGCCTGTCACGGGTCTCTATGGCGGAGTGATCAACCAGAAGGATGTAGCTTGCCGCATTTATGACCTGGAGGATGAGAATACCGTCAACGACCAGATCGGAGTGATCGGTGGAGGAGCCACGGAGTTTACCGTCAAAGACTTGAACACCGACGAGGGCGTACAACAGTTTAAGTGGTGGGCCGTCCGTGCCTTCAACACCCTCGGATCGAGCGGTTTCGGCAAGGTGTCGATGCTCGTGGGCGAGCCCTATGCGCTTCCCTACCGTCAGAGTTTCGCCAATCAGAATCAGGGTGGCCACATCCTTATTATGTATGTTGGTGCTGGCATGAATGCTGCTTTCACTACGTTTGACACTTTTGACAACGACAATGGTGCGGTCACCTTCAATGCCACTACCCCGTCGCAAACGCTCGTCGTGTTTGGAAAGGTAGCTGCCACCAGCACCACCTCGCCCGTGATGAAGTTCTACTACAAGGCGCCGACTGATATTCCCGCACGCCTTTCTGTCAACTTCAAGCAGCCTAACGGCACGGAGACAGACGTGGTCTGGGAGGCCGACCTTTCGGAGAACTTCCGTGAGGAATGGCAGGAGGTGCAGTTTGACCTGCCCGACTCGCTCTTCCAGTCTCGCTACTTCATCCCGCAACTCAAGATTGTGGCCGATGAGGCGATGGAGGAGGACCAGCAGATCATCATCGACAACTTCACCATCGGAAGTCTTGCCGATGGCATCTCGATTGTCGATAACAAAACTGACGCCCGTCGCTACAACGTCTTCACCACGGATGGCCGACAGGTGCTTTTGCAGGCCGAAACGCTCCGCGGCCTCCGTCCTGGCGTCTATGTGATCAATGGCCGTACCACGATCGTGCGCTAAAAACAAAGAATAATGCGATCATAGAGTAATGGGGGAGGGTAGTTCCGCTGATGCGGGCTGCCCTCCTTTTCCATAGATCCATTTTTGGACCCAGTCTATACTAAAAATAGTTATTTCCTTTGCCGTTTACCCAAATAGGCTTACCTTTGCAATCTATTTTAAATAGAATGACATTGAATGAATAAATCTCAAAAACTAGTAGATTCGATTATTAAGGGAATCCAGGATAAGAAAGGCAGCGGCATTGTCGTTGCTGACCTGACACAAACCGATGGAGCCGTATGTAGTTACTTTATCATCTGCCAAGGCAACTCGCCGACACAGGTAGAGGCCATTGCTGGAAGCGTGGGCGACTACGTCAGGGAGGCAGAGGGTGAGAAGCCTGTCAGCTGCATTGGTTTGGGCCTGGCGCAGTGGGTCGCCATCGACTTCGTGGATGTGATGGTTCATATCTTCCTTCCCGAGACGAGGGAGTTTTATGACCTCGAGCATCTTTGGGAGGATGCGAAGCTGACGAGAATCCCGGATCTGGATTGAAAACTGACAACTTTATCTTTTCCAAGAGCTAATGGATAATCAAAAACCAATGAATACAGACAATGGGGGTGGACCGCGTATGCCCAAGTTCAATATGAACTGGATCTATGCGCTGGTCATCATATCGCTCGCCGTGGCCTTCTTCGCGACTGGTAAGGACGGAGGTTTGGGCAACACTTCGGTGAGCGTGAAGAAGGACTATACCCAGTTTGTCGAATATGTCAATAAGGGATGGGCCTCTCACGTGGTCGTCAATAAGAATGAGAGCACGCTCAAGATGTATGTCCGGCCCGAGCATATCAATGATATCTTCAAGGCCCATGTGAAGCAGACGGGCCCCGAGCCCTACGTGGTAGTGGAGATCGGTTCTGTTGACAACTTGGAGACGTTTCTCGGCCAAGCCATCAAGACCAAAAAAATCACTGGTTTCAGCTACAATAACGAGAAGGGCAATGTCTTTACCGACATTCTGTTGAGCCTTTTGCCCTGGGTGCTGCTCATCGCCTTTTGGATGTGGATGATGCGCAGGATGAGTGGCGGCGGAGGAGGTGCTGGTGGCATCTTTAACGTCGGTAAGTCGAAAGCCAAGCTCTATGAGAAGGCTGACGAACTGAATATCACCTTCAAGGACGTGGCAGGTCAGGAAGGAGCCAAACAGGAGGTGCAGGAAATCGTAGAGTTTCTCAAGAATCCGAAGAAGTATACCGATGTGGGTGGCAAGATTCCCAAGGGAGCCCTCCTCATTGGTCCTCCGGGAACAGGTAAGACCTTGCTGGCCAAGGCCGTGGCAGGCGAAGCAGCTGTGCCTTTCTTCTCTATGAGTGGTTCCGACTTTGTCGAGATGTTTGTCGGCGTGGGCGCAAGTCGTGTCCGCGATGTCTTCAAGCAGGCCAAGGAGAAGGCTCCCTGTATTATCTTCATCGACGAGATCGATGCCGTGGGACGAGCACGCTCCAAAAATCCTGCTATGGGCGGCAATGACGAGCGCGAGAATACGCTCAATGCCCTGCTCACGGAGATGGATGGCTTCGGCAGCAACTCGGGCGTGATCGTCCTTGCGGCTACCAACCGTGTGGATATGCTTGACAAGGCGTTGCTTCGTGCGGGACGCTTCGACCGTCAGATACGTGTTGATTTGCCCGATCTGCCTGAGCGCAAGGCTATCTTCCAGGTACACATGAAGCCGCTGAAGCTCGACAAGAATATCGATTTGGACCTCTTGGCGCGTCAGACGCCTGGATTCTCGGGTGCCGATATTGCCAATGTCTGCAATGAGGCTGCCTTGATAGCGGCCCGCCATGACAAGAAGGAGGTGGGCTATCAGGACTTCCTCGATGCCGTCGATCGCATCGTTGGCGGACTGGAGAAGAAAACCAAAGTGATGACAGCGGACGAAAAGCGTACCATCGCCATTCATGAGGCTGGCCATGCCACGGTGAGCTGGTTCTGCGAGTTTGCCAACCCGCTGATCAAGGTGACCATCGTGCCGCGTGGACAAGCTCTCGGTGCAGCTTGGTACATGCCCGAGGAACGTCCTATTTCCACCAAGGAGCAGATGCTCGACGAGATGTGCTCGCTCTTAGGAGGACGTGCCGCCGAACAACTCTTCACGGGTCATATCTCGACGGGAGCCATGAATGATTTGGAGCGTGCCACGAAGGCTGCCTTTAGCATGGTGACTTATTATGGTATGAGCGACAAGCTCCCCAATATATGCTACTACGACAACAGCGAGTATGGTTTCCAAAAGCCTTACAGCGAAAAGACCGCATGTCTGATCGATGAAGAGGTGCTGAAGATAGTCAACCAGCTGTATGATCGTGCTAAGCAGATCCTCGACGAACACAAGGAGGGACACGCCCAGCTGGCCCAGTTGCTCGTGGATAAGGAGGTCGTTATGGCGGAGGATGTGGAGCGCATCTTCGGCAAGCGTCCTTGGTCGAGCCGTACGCAGGAGTTGATGGCCGAGGAAGAGAAGAACGAGTTGCGACTGGAGAACATGCCTGAGGCGGTCAGAAAGGCCCAGGAAGAGCATGAGAAGGCGGAGGCCGAGAAAGACGACCACGCAGAAGACGACACAGAGGATAAGGAGAAGGAATGATGAGCGAAAAACAGAAAAATCTGATCACGCGATCTATCTTTGGTGCGCTCTTTGTAGCCATCATGGTGCTTGGCTTCACGCGTCCCCATTATATGGTCGTCCTCTTTGCCGTCATCACCGGCATGACGCTATGGGAGTTTAGCGGACTGGTCAATGACCAAAAAGGCATCAGTGTCAACCGTTTTATTTCCACGGCGGCGGGAGTCTATTTCTTCGTGGCAGTGGCAGGGCAGCGTATGGGCTTCGTCGAAGGATTCAGTGCGTACATCCCCTACATTCTTTCGATTATCTATCTGTTCATCGCCGAACTCTATCTGAAGAATGAGAATCCGCTCCATTGTTGGGCTTACACGATGCTCGGACAGATGTATATTGCCCTCCCGTTCTCGATGGTCAACGTATTGGCTTTCCAGACCACTCCCGAGGGAATGCTCACGGTCGATATGCTTTTGCCCCTGAGCGTCTTCGTGCTCCTTTGGACCAACGATACAGGAGCCTATTGTGCTGGATCCTTGCTGGGAAAGCACAAGCTCTTTCCACGCGTCAGCCCTGGCAAATCCTGGGAGGGAAGCATTGGTGGCGGCGTGCTCGTGCTGGTTGTCTCCTACCTGATAGGGTGGTATGTCAATCAAGGAGCAGACCCTCATGTCCTCAATGAGTGGCAGTGGATGGGGCTCGGCCTGGTAGTCTGCGTCTTTGGCACGTGGGGCGACCTTGTGGAGAGTCTCCTCAAGCGCACCATCGGCGTCAAGGACAGTGGCAACGTAATCCCTGGTCATGGAGGCATGCTCGATCGCTTCGACTCGTCGCTCATGGCCCTTCCCGCTGCGGTAGTCTATCTTTATTCGCTGACGCTGTTGGGCTGATGCGGTGCAATTTTGAATAACAAACTAATAGAAAATAAAAATGTCACATCGTTTTATATCCGCAACCTATCAGTTGTACATTGAGGAGAATGGTCAGGAAGTGCTCAAAGAGCAAATCACCGAGGACCAGCCCCTCTCTATTTATACAGAGATAGGTATGCTCCTTCCCTCGTTCGAGACCCGTTTGGCAGAGTTTGTGACGGGTGTCGATTACGATTTTGTCCTCCCCCACGCCGATGCCTATGGCGAGTACGACCCCAAAGGGCGTGCCACGCTTTCCAAGAAGATGTTCTCGCCCGATGGCGTCTTTGACGAGGCCAATGTCTTTGCTGGCGCAGTTATCCCCTTGGCCGACGAGAACGGTCAGCGCTATCTTGGCTATGTCGTCTCGGTGGACGACGACACGGTGACGGTGGATATGAACCATCCGCTTGCAGGCAAGGATCTCCATTTCAAGGGACGCATCATCGAGAACCGCCCCGCTACCGAGGAGGAAGTCAACGACTTCGTCGAGAAGAGCAAGCAGCATCATTGCAGTGGACATTGCGGTGACTGCGGTGGCGGTTGTGGCGACGGTGGCGATTGCCATTGTGACGGCGACGGCGAGGGTGGCTGCCATTGTGGTGATGGTGAAGGTGGTGGCTGCGGCTGCCACTAATGATCAGTCATTGGGCCGGCGATGCGCAACACGTTTGGTACACTCTACACGCTCACTACGTTTGGTGAGAGCCATGGCGAGGGAGTCGGTGGCGTCATCGACGGCATGCCTTCGGGCGTAGCGGTCGATGAGGCCTTCATTCAGCGAGAGCTGGACCGTCGCCGCCCAGGTCAGAGCCCGCTCACCACGGGGCGCAAAGAGACCGACAAGGTGCGTCTGCTGAGTGGCATCTTTGAGGGCAAGACCACGGGAACACCCATTGGCTTTCTTGTTTCCAATACGGATGCTCGTCCCGAGGATTATGCTACTTATCGCACACTCTATCGTCCGTCCCATGCCGACTATACCTATCAGAAGAAGTACGGCCTCCGCGATTATCGCGGAGGCGGACGCTCTTCGGCCCGCATCACACTCTCGCGGGTCGTAGGCGGCGCTTTCGCCAAATTGGCTTTGCGACGCCACGGCATTTCCGTCACGGCTTTCACCTCGCAGGTGGGTGACGTCCGACTTCCCTTGGACCTTGCTCACGATGTTTTTGATCCATCTTTGATAGAAGAGAACGCCGTCCGCTGCCCCTCTCCGGCCTATGCCGAGGAGATAGCAGCCCTTATCCGCCGTGTTCGTGCTCTTGGCGACACGGTGGGAGGCACTGTCACCTGTGTCATCAAAGGTTGTCCTGCGGGCTTGGGCGAGCCAGAGTTCTCCAAGTTGCAGGCTTGCCTCGCCTCGGCCATGATGAGCATCAATGCCGCGAAAGGCTTCGACTATGGTTCGGGATTTGATGCGCTTCCCCTTTTGGGAAGTCAGCTCAACGATTCGTGGACCACGACAGACGACGGCCGCATCAAGCCGCTCACCAATCATAGTGGTGGCATCCAGGGAGGCATCAGCAATGGAGAGGACATCTATTTCCGCGTTGCTTTCAAGCCTGCCCCTACGCTCTTGCGCGACCAGCAGACTGTTGACGTTGCGGGAAAGCCTGTCACCATGCAAGGAAAAGGCCGACACGACCCTTGTGTCTTGCCCCGTGCCGTCCCTATCGTCGAGGCCATGGCTGCCATGGTGGTGCTCGACCAGTTGCTTATCTTCCAGTCGCAGCAGTAAAAAAAAGCGGCCAAGACTGCTTGTGATATAGACAGTCTTGACCGATTATGGTATATGACGAAGGCTTCAAATCATTACATTTGAAGCCTTCTGTATATTATCTCCTATGACTCCTGGTCAGAAAATCTCTCGATGAACTCATCTTCCGAAATGATGGGGATGCCAAGTTGCTGCGCCTTGGTATTCTTGCTCGACGTGCTTGTCACGTCATTGTTGATGAGGAAGGAAGTAGATTTGGAAACAGATCCCGTCACCTTGCCCCCTTGACTTTGGATGTACGCCTTGAGTTCGTTGCGGTTTTTGTAATGATGCACGTCGCCCGTGACAACGAAGGTTAGTCCCTGACACCTTGCCCCCGATGGTGTGCTGTCTGGCTGGGTTATCTCCAATTCGGGAAGCAGGTGGTCAAGCATTTCCGCATGGCGGCAGTCCTTCATCCAGCGGACGAACGATGTGCTCTTTTCCGGTCCTATGCCCGAGATAGAAGCAAAGACGGCGTCGTCCTGCGTGTTGCGTGCCGTCTGGATGAGTTCCTCCAGGGGATAGGCAGAGAGCAGACGGGTGCAGACGTCCTGGCCTACCAACGGGATGTTGAGGGCGAAGAGGAGTCGGCGTACCTCTACCTGACGTGCCTTTTCTGTGGCTGCAAGCAGGTTGGTGACACTCTTTGTGCCAAAGCCTTCCATGTCGCGCAAGACGATGGCGTGTTGGCTGATATGAAACAGGTCGGAATACTCGCGCACCCATCCAAGATTGATAAATTTCTGAAGCGTTTGCTCACTCAGACCATCTATGTTCACTCCCTCTTTTGAGACGAAGCGCGCAAACTTTTTGAGTTGTTTGGCAGGGCAGTCGGGGTTCGTGCAATGTAGCGTGCGCGTGCCGCTCACCTCACTTTCCCTCACCACGGTGGGCGCATCGCAGACAGGGCAAGTCTTCGGAATCTCGAAAGTCCCCACGGCCTCCACCACCCGAATGACTTTGGGTATAATCTTGTTGGCCTTGATGACGGACAATCGTGACCCCTTGTTGCCGATGCCGAGCCGCTCACATTCAGATATATTGCACAGCGAGGCACGCTTCACCGTCGTCCCTTCAAGCAGTACGGGGCGGAAGACCGCCACTGGCGAGATGGTGCTGGCGGCACACGACCACTCGATATGGTCCAGTTGTGTTTCCGCGCTCTCGTCCTGCCATTTGAAGGCGTAGCCTGCACGCGTGGCGTGGTGTCCCGTCACCGATCCTGTAGCCGCGTAGTCGGTGTCATCATAGCCGATGACCAGTCCATCGACGGGGTAGGGGAAAGGCGTCACGCCCTTTCGTGGCAGCACTCCTGCCGTCACACGTTCTGTCCATCTGTCGATGACCTCTTGGAAGTTGATGAGGTTGGGACCGACTATCAGTTCTCGCTCAACCGTTGTGAAGCCCTGCGATTCGAGCCAATCCATACGCGCCCCCCATGAGCGCAGTTCCACCTCTGTATAGACCAGGGTGAAAGGGATCCAGCGTATATGACGTAGCTTCACCTCCTCGACATCCTTGAGCGTCATGGAGCCACTCGCCAGGTTGCGCGGGTTGGCATACTCCTCGTCGCTTTCGAGGTTGAATTGCTCAAAGTCCTTGTAGCTGATGACAGCCTCTCCACGCACGACGAGGTGACCTTGATACGGGATGGAAAGCAGTATTCCGCCAATAGCCTTGGCCAAATGGGTGATATTCGTGCCCGTGTGGCCGTTGCCGCGTGTCACCACTTTTGTCAGACGACCACCATCGTAGGTCACGACCAGCGTCAGTCCGTCGAGTTTCCATGAAAGCCACACGGGTCTCCCTTCACTCCACTTGACCAAGTCCTCCACCTTTTTGGTTTTGGCGAGAGACAAGGCAGGAAACTCGTGGTCCTCTTTCTGTCCTACAAGGTCGTCCGCACTGACCCGATGGGTAGGCGATTGCGGCAGGATCACGCCAGTCTCCGCCTCCAACTGCTTCAGTCGGTCGAAGGCTGCGTCCCATTCGTAGTCGGTCATTTTCTCTCCCCGACCGTTGTAGTATGCGTCGGAAGCCTCGTTAAGCTGCGAGACCAGTTCCGAAATCTCTTTGAGTTTCGTTGGATTCATATCTCTAAAATTCCTCCTTAGTCTATGTTACTCAACTTTCGCATGTAAGCTCCACACGCCCTGCAAGGGCAGTAGCTCCTAGCCCAGGGCATCGCCCTGGGTTATTACGGACGCAAACCTGTCGCCCTGTAAGGGCAAAAGCTTTAAAAATCCAGGCAATATATAAGGCTTTTGCCCTTACAGGGCGCCTTGCTGGTTGCTATTATACCCAGGGCATCGCCCTGGGCTAGGAGCTTTTGGGCCTTCAGCCCGTTCTTGAACCACTTGCGAAACTTCAGTATGTTATATATAATAATGAAAAAACAACTTTCTTTCCCCGTCCTCTTTCTTCTTGAGCGATTCTATTGTCACCGATACAAGTAAAAGCTACCTCCGTCGCTTTCGCAGTATTTGCGCAGGAGCCCCTGGATGAACGTCGCATTGTCGCTCACCCGCTGTTCGTTGCCGTCATAGCCATTGATGAGGACGACCAGGTGGGTGGTATGGAGATCTATTTTTGTGCGCTCGTTGTCGCTTGTTGGCGTGCCCACGCCGCCCACTTCGTCACGATAGACCGGTAGTCCGTGGATGTTGATCCTGCCGCGTCCGATTCCCTCGTACGGTTCACCCTCGCGCCCGATGCCCAGTGTGAGCGTGTCGCCCTGGAACTTGTCCGCGTCGAATCCGCCAATGGAGTAGCCGTATGCGATAGACGCAAGGTTGATCAAATCCACCAGCGTGTCTATCTGATACAGTTGTTTTCCTTGCAGCATGCGCCGGATCAGCGCTTCTGAGGCAGGGCGATAGCGCGATGGGTCCTTGCCACAAAGACGATAGATGTGGCGCGTGGCCTCGATGCTGGGCAGATGCTTCAGGCTCTCTGTGGTCAGATCCTTGCGAAACTGTTCGCCCAAGGCGTTGATTTCGTCCCATAGCGGTTGACAGAAAGTCGTGTTCAGGACCTGGGCCTCGACGCAAGCCCCCACAAAGTGAGGACAAACGGATTCTATTTCTTTTGATACCTTGACAGTAATCATGGGTTGTTGATGATGTTTGATGGATGAAGAGTCGATCGGATTCACGGTTCTTATGGCATCTGCTGGATGAGCAGGCGGTCGGCCTCGGTCCACTCCAGTGTGGTCAGTTGCTCGCGAGGAAGCCATCGGCAGTCGATATGTGCAAGCAGTTTGAAGTCGAAGTCGCGGGCCATGCAGTCGAATGCCGTCAGGGTGATGGTGAAGTCGGGATACTCCTGTTCCACCTGTCCTATCTGCCGGCCGACATAGATCTCCCAGTCCATCTCCTCGCGGATCTCCCGGAGGAGGGCCTGCTCACGGCTCTCACCCGTTTTCACCTTGCCACCAGGAAACTCCCAATGCTCCGACACATAGTCAGGACCCTTTCTGAGTCGCTGCATACAAAGGTAATCGTTGCCCCTGCGCACCACGGCACAGACCACGTCATAATGCTTCTTTTCCATATCCCGTGATTGATTCATACTGCAAATGTACGACAAAGTCGGCTAAGTACCTAATTTTTTCTGAATAAACTTCGTATAAAATTTGGTAAGTGAGAAATATCTTAGTAAATTTGCACCCATCAATCAATGACCGTGAAGCAGCAGAAAATCAATTATCAAAAATAATCATGTCAACACTAACTATTGCGATTATCATCGTCTTCGTCCTGGGTTATGCGTGCATAGCTCTTGAGAGCGTGACGAAAGTGAACAAGGCCGCTGTGGCTTTGCTGATGTTTGTGGCCTGTTGGACACTGTTTATGTTCGACCCCACCATCTCCCATGAGGTGGCGGAGGTGCTTTCGAACGGCACGGTGAGCCATGAAGGTATCGCCAACTTCATCAGCGGTATCATCGAGCGCCACCTCGGTAGTACCTCTACGACGCTGTTCTTCCTGATGGGAGCCATGACTATCGTCGAGGTGGTCGATCAGAACGGCGGCTTCGACTGGGTGAAGGGCGTCATGAACACGCGCAGCAAGCGTAAGCTCCTGTGGCGTATTGCTTTCCTGACGTTCATCCTCTCTGCGGTTCTTGACAACCTGACCACCAGTATTGTCATGGTCATGATCCTCCGCAAGCTTGTCGCCGACAAGAACGACCGTATCATCTACGCCTCGTTGGTCATAATTGCCGCCAACTCTGGTGGCGCGTTCTCGCCGATTGGCGACGTGACGACCATCATGTTGTGGAACAAGGGTCTTATCACTGCCGCTGGCGTGATCAGCGAGATCCTCCTCCCCAGCCTTGTCTCCATGATTATCCCTGCATTCATCCTTCAGTATCAGCTCAAGGGCGAGCTGATGCCCGTCAAAGACAATGGCGAGGGCGAGGAGAATGAGAGCGACTTCTCTGAGGCTCAGCGCAAGGTCGTGTTCTGGGTTGGTGTAGGCGGTCTGCTTTTCGTTCCCGTCTTCAAGAGCATCACCCATCTTCCGCCGTTTGTCGGTATCCTCTTGGTGCTCGGCACGTTGTGGACGGTGACGGAGGTCTTCTACCGCAATCTCCATCGCGCCAAGAACCGCGAGGGCCTGCAGAAGCGTGTGACGCGCCTACTCTCCCGTGTCGATATGAGTACGATCCTCTTCTTCCTCGGCATCCTCATGGCCGTGGCTTGCCTGGAGACGATTGGTGTGCTGACCCAGCTCGGCGAGGGACTCAACGTGGCCTTCAATGGCGACCACTTCCTCGTCACGGGTGTCATCGGTGTGCTCTCCTCTATCGTCGATAATGTGCCTCTCGTGGCCGGCTGTATGGGTATGTATCCCGTGGCTGAGGCTGGCGACTTTGCCGTCGATGGCATCTTCTGGCAGTTGCTTGCCTACTGCGCTGGTGTCGGTGGCTCCATGCTCATCATTGGTTCTGCTGCCGGTGTGGTTGTCATGGGACTGGAGAAGATCACCTTCGTGTGGTACATGAAGAAGATCACCTGGATAGCCTTCGTCGGCTACATCGCTGGTATCCTCTGCTACTATGTCCTGCGCGAGTTCATCCTCACTTCGCCGCTATAATCCAAGCGACTTTTTTTAGACAATCAATCATTTAGATCAATAGAATTAGACAGGCAGACTGCTCTCATCGGCGGTCTGCCTGTTGCGTGTATGCTCGGCATGAGCATTGAACAAGCGGGGCTCCTTGAAACCGTTTGGCTGAAGGTCGTGCCACACCTTGTCGCGATGGTCGCGCTCGTCGAGATAGATTATCTTAGGAAAAGTCTTGGTTATTATTAGGAAAAAATGTACTTTTGCCTAATAGAAAGTTTCGTTCGGCGATGTTGAATGTGCGTTCAGCGTCACTGAATCTGCATTCAACGTCCACGGATATCCATTCAGCGACGTTGAACGGAACTTTTATCGAGGGATAAATACTTTTATCCTTAGTTATGAGTACTATTATGATGAGGAGCAATCATCATTACTCTTGACCGTAATGGCTGTCTCAATATGGAGTGATAACAATCTTAATAAGAAAGGAATCGGTATGGCAAAGTACAAGTTGCAAGAGTTAACTGACATGCGTAATGAGGGCAAGCGCAGAGTTTATCCCAAGATAGTGACCAATCGGACACTATCCAGGAAAGAGTTCATCAAGAGGATGCAGAGCTACCATCGTGGTATTTCGGAAAGTACCACGGAGGCAGTATTGCTGGATGTGGCTGATATGCTGGTAGAAATGCTCTCCATGGGCTACAATGTGAATATAGAAGGCATCGGCACCTTCTCGCTCTCCCTCGGTTTCGAGGACGATAAGCCTACGGAAATGCAGAGTGAAGATGATAAGATGACGTATCGCAAGGTGGGCGTGAAGGACATCAACTTCAAGGCTTCTCCTGAATTTCTCAAGAGTGTGAAGCATAAAACCGATCGCGACCTGGAGCGAGACATGGGTGGCGTGAAGGTGATTCGCAAGCAGCTCTATTCCAGGGAAGAACGCGTCGCCCGTGCCCTGGAGGTGATAGAAACCAATGGTCTCATTACCCTCTCTGATTATGCTTGCATCAACAACCTGAGCCGCACCGCCGCCTCCCTGGAGCTGAAGGAAATCACCGCCGACCGAACCTCGCCGATAGATTCGACGGGCAGCGGCAGCCACAAGGTTTGGGTGAAGAGGAAGGAATAAATGCAAAAATCTCTCAGAATATTTGTTAGTTCCGAATCTTTTTCATATTTTTGCGGTGTTATTAAAATGATAGTGTTATGGATACGACATTACAAACAATATATTTGCAACTTCCTAGTTCCGATATGCAGTTTTTGAAGGAATTGGCAGAAAGAATGGGATGGATTGCTAGCAAAGTGAATTCTAGCTCTAAAATGTCAGAGTTAGACAAGGCAATTCTCGATGTAAAGGAGGGCAATGTTAAGAACTTCGATACAATGGAGGATATGATGAACTATCTAGATGCTTAGCTATGTATAAGTTACAGCTTTCTGGAAGATTTAAAAAATCGTACAAGAAATGTATAAAACGAGGATACGACAAAACCTTGTTCGAGGAAGTTGTGTCTATTTTGTTGAGAGGAGAATCATTGCCAGCAAAGTATAAGAATCATCCTTTGCATGGAAATTATGAAGGATGGAATGATTGTCATATTCTTCCTGATTGGGTTTTGGTATGGAAGTATGATAATGATGAGTTAATTCTATGTTTGCTTGATACAGGAACCCATTCTGATTTGTTTAAGAAGTAAATCATCAACTATTTTGTTGAGATTTGTAAGAACTATCTGGCTTTCTTGTAAATCCCAATTTTTTTTCGTACTTTTGCAGTTGTCTTGCTGTGGATGGCTGATGATGAGTCGCTGGCTACGTCAAAGTCCATGGCTTGGCCTATCATAATTAAGAAAGACGTTCTCTACGTTTTCTTCTGACTCTTCGAAATTCGCAAAATTTAATATGGTGTTCAGAGGGAGACAGCAGTGGGCGTCTACCCACTGTGTATATACACATGGCATAGGTGTGCCCCTTCGTCTGGAGGGGTGCGCTCTGTGCTATCATATATATACCCGCTTGGCGTAGGCATCTGTTGCTTCTTATCCTTGACACCATAGGACTGCGAATCCTCGAAGAGCAAGGGTAATGTAAGTGATAGATTCCCTACGCCATTTCTATTTTGGTAGCAACCATACAATCTAACAAGAATGTTTCTGCTTGGGGGAATGGCGGAAGTGCCAATAGCCTAAGGAGGTACAGACTGATGAGCACTAAGTTTTTTAATAATACCCCTGATAATTCCCTGTTCGAGAAGTTCAAGGGAATAGCTCATAACATGCTTGATTTTCATACCTTTCAGGCAGTAGTAGGATATTTTCGAAGTTCGGGCTATTTCAAACTTCGTGAGGAATTTGAACAGGTCAAAAAGATACAGATATTGGTAGGTATCAATATCGACAACATATTCCGTAAGCAATCCAAACTCTTTTTCGGACAGATTGACGAGCAAGCCGTCATCGATGCCTATTCTCACGATTTCGTTGAAGAAGTGAAGAATGCAGGCTATGATGAGCAGACGGAGCGAGGAATCCTCCAGTTTTGCCAGGACATCATCGACAAAAAACTGGAGATGCGCATCCATCGCAGCAAGAACCTCCATGCCAAATTCTATCTTCTTCTCCCGGAAAAACATAATCCAAACTCTGATGGCTGGGTTATCATGGGGTCCTCTAATCTATCCGATTCCGGTATGGGAACCATGCCTGGCAACCGGTATGAGTTGAACGTGGCGATGAAAGATTATGATGATGTGGAATATTGCAAGCAGGAATTTGAGCAGCTTTGGGAGCAGGCCGTTCCTCTGAATCTGCAAGACATCGAGCAGATGAAGGCGAAGACTCATCTTGCCCAGTTGCCTACACCATACGAACTCTATCTGAAGGTACTGATAGATACTTTCGGTTCGCAGGTAGAGGATGACTTTACGATGGAAATGCCTGAGGGTGTGAAGGATATACGCTATCAGCACGATGCCGTGATTCAGGGTTATCAGATGCTGATGCAGCACAATGGCTTCTTCCTTGCCGATGTGGTGGGTTTGGGTAAAACCATTGTTGCCACGATGATTGCCAAGCGATTTGTTGAAGCAAATGGAAGATACACCAATATCCTGGTGGTTTATCCGCCAGCTTTGGAAAAGAACTGGACTGATACTTTCAAGCTTTTCGGCATCAAGCGCTACGCCCAGTTTGTGAGCAATGGCAGCCTGAATAAAATCATAGAGGGCGAAGGCAACTTCCGTGAAAAGGGAGAGTATGACCTGGTGATTGTAGATGAGGCGCATAACTTCCGTGGAGCCACCGCTGGCAGATACGATGATTTGCAGTTAATCTGCAAGACTCCTCGCATAAACGAAGGTTTGGTAAAAGGTCATCACAAGAAGGTGATGCTGCTTTCGGCTACTCCGCTCAATAATCGTCCAACCGATCTTCTGAATCTCTTGCTTCTCTTCCAGAATGCCCGCTATTCCACCATCGAAGGCATCCAGAATCTGCCTGTAACCTTCTCTCCATGGATAGAAGAATATGATAAGCTGATGCGTGAGCGTAAGTTAGACAAGCATAACGAAAGAAATGCAGAATTTGCCAAGCGTACCGATGACCTCTACGAGAAGATAAGAACGCAAGTGATTGATAAGGTGACGGTTAGACGAACTAGAAACAATATCAAGAATGTGCCTGCCTACAAGAAAGACTTGGATGATCAGCATATCGTATTCCCGGATATTCTGCCTCCTAACGAATTGATGTATGAATTAAATGGCGGTTTGAACGATCTCTTCTATAGTACGATGGCGATTCTTACCGATACGCCTCATCCCGAAGATAATCCCACAGGCAAGGGCTTGCACTATGCTCGTTATCGTGCCGTGGAGTTCTTACAGGGTGAGGCTCGCAAGAAGTATCCTACTGCCCTCCATATTTCCACCATGCTGACAGGTATCTATCGTGTTCACATGGTCAAGCGATTGGAGAGCAGTTTCTATGCCTTCCGCCGTTCGCTCCACACCTTCCTCCGCATTACCGAGGATATGATCAAGATGTTTGACCAGAACAAGGTGATTATCGCTCCCGATATCAACGTGAAGGATAAGCAAGCCAAGGGCTGGGAGTTGGATCGCATCATAGAATATGCCGTAGAAAAAGGATTGAAAGGGGAAGATACGGTCTTTAAAAAAGAGGATTTCAGCGAACGATTCCTGGAGATGCTGAAAGAAGATGCTGAGAATTTGAAGGAGCTTTGCAGAAAATGGGATGAGGTAAGCGAAGACCCAAAGCTGGAACTGTTTATCGATAAACTGAAACATGAATTCTTTGATAAGGAGATTAATCCTACAGGGAAACTGGTCATCTTCTCAGAGAGCGTAGATACCGTGAATTATCTGACGGAGCAGCTGCAGAATCGTCTGCATCGTCACGACATTCTGGATGTCTGTGCCAGCAATCGTACCAACCGGCAGGATATTCTCCGCAAGTGCTTTGATGCCAACTATGCCGAGCAATCAGATGAATTCAACATCGTGATTACCTCTGATGTGCTTGCCGAAGGTGTCAATCTGCATCGTGCCAACGTCATCATCAACTACGATTCGCCATGGAATGCTACCCGACTGATGCAGCGTATCGGTCGTGTAAACCGTATCGGTTCGGTGGCAGACAAGATATACAACTACATGTTCTATCCGTCGATGCAGGGCAACCAGGAGATTCATCTCTATAGCAACGCCCTCATCAAGTTGCAGGGCTTCCATTCAGCCTTTGGCGAGGATGCGCAGATTTACTCTAGAGAGGAAATTGTGAAAGAGTTCCAGATGTTCAATCCTGATATTCAGGATGCTGTGGATAGAAACCTGAAGTTCCTGGAAGAAGCCCGTGAGCTTTATCGCACCCATCGCAAGCACTACAATCATATCAAGGCTTTGCCGATGAAGAGCCGAACGGTAAGGGAAATCGGAAAACATCCTCATTCTACCATCGTCTATCTTTCTTCGCCTCAGAAGGTGGAGTATTATTGGGTTAAGGCTGACGGCAAGGCTTTGTCTATCCCATTCTTGGATGCGATGGACATCATGAAGGCTGAGATGGAGGAGAAGCCGGGTGACTTTGCGAAGGTAATGGATTTCCATTACGACCAGGTGAAACTGGCATTGGAATCCTACCAGAAGGTGGTGAGAAAAGTGGTGGATGCCGAAAGCATGGAGAACAGGAAGAAAGATAAATCGACCAATGCCGTGCTGAGCATTCTCCGTACGATGAACCGAGCCTTGAATGCTGTGAATGCGGAGAAGACTGTGGCGCAAATCAAGAAGTTGGAGCAGATTGTGGAACTGGGCGTCTTCATCGGTCTAAATTCAAGCATCAACAGTTTCAATCGCCAGGTAAAGAAGCAGAAACCATCCAGCGAAGACCTCGTAGCGCAAATCATAGACAAGATAGACGAACTCTTTGATCGCTACAATATTCCGCTGGATACCGACGAGGAAAGAAACGGGGAAATCTTGGAACCGCAGATTGTGGTATCAGAGTCATTCATTTAAGTCTCTCTATATAATAAGGTGTAAGAACAGAAAAAATAAAGATAGTTATGGCAACATATAATAAAGAAACATTTAAGCGACTCTTTCAGTCGAAGTTCAATCTTTCAAAGTGGCAGATGTTGCTGCAGGATTACTTTCATGCCGACAAGGTGCGTGTGAATGCTGAGGTTTTGGACGAGGATGCCGAAGACCGCAAGGGATATTTCCTGGGCAGCATGACAACGCAAGATAATTATGAGTTAGGATTCTTCTATTATGAAATGGAGGATGGTTCGGTGCTGCGCCGCAAGGTGGGGCTTCGCAATCTGATTCGTCCTTATCTGGGCTATGGCTTTGATGCTGCCTTGGCGGTATTTAATGATGGAACCAACTGGCGTCTGTCTTTGATTTGCGACTTGAAGGAAGATGCTACCAGCACCAAGCGATTCACCTATGTGTTTGGTGATGAGAAGGCTTTTTATAAGACTCCTATACTTCGTTTTGAAAGCTTACGGACAAAAGCCAATGAGTTTCTTGAAATCAAGAAAGCTTTCTCTGTTGAGGCTCTTTCTGATGATTTCTTTGATGAATACCGTAAACAGTATGCCAAGTTCGTGAAGTTCCTCACGGGTAAGGAATACGTAAAGAAGGGTAACAAATGGGTGGAGCAGGAGACAGGAGATCCTGAAGTTCAGTACTTTACATCTTTTAAGGAAGATGATAAACTGGTGCGTGATTATATCAAGAAGATGATGGGTCGCATCGTATTCCTTTATTTCCTGCAGAGTAAGGGATGGCTTGCCGGCAATCTGCATTACATGCATGATTTGTTCTATGATGCCTCCGATGAGGTAAAGGAAGATTTCTTGGACAAGGTGCTTGAACCGATGTTTTTTTGCTTGCTCAATACCAGGCCAGAGGACCGGAGTAGTGCGCCTTTGGTTAACGGAGTGGGAGTGAAGTATATTCCGAATGCCGATGAAATTCCTTATCTTAATGGTGGACTTTTCCAACAGGAGAAGATAGATGAAGTAGATTCTGTTTTCCCTGCCGGAATGTTCCAGTCGCTCTTCGATTTCTTTGATAGTTACAACTTTACGATTGATGAGAATGATCCGAATGATGCCGAAGTGGGTGTTGACCCTGAGATGCTTGGCAAGATTTTCGAGAATCTTTTGGAGGATAACAAGGACAAGGGAGCCTTCTATACCCCAAAGGAAATCGTTCGTTACATGTGTCAGGAGTCGTTGACGGCGTATCTGCAAACAGGCATAGAGGATGCTGAGGTTAAGGAACATATTGCTAACTTTGTGAAAACCAATGATGTGGAGGAGCTGGGTGGAGCTTCTTCAGAACTTGCCATGTCTATCGACCGGAAGTTGATAGACGTGAAGATTTGCGACCCTGCAATCGGTTCGGGAGCCTTTCCTATGGGCTTACTCCGTGAACTCTATGCATGCCGCAAGTCCATTGAAATCTTCGAAGAGGATAATGCTGCCGACATCAAGCGCCACATCATTCAGAACAACATTTATGGTGTTGATATAGAGAAGGGAGCCGTAGATATCGCCCGTCTTCGTTTCTGGCTTGCTCTTATCATCGATGAGAAAGAGCCTATGCCATTGCCTAATCTCGACTTTAAGATAATGCAGGGCAACTCGTTGCTGGAGAGTTATAAAGGGGTGGACTTGGATGTTACTTCCAAGAAGTTGAAGACCGGCAAGGATACCAAGAAAACTCGTGGCGTTCTCTTGTTGGGTTTTGAGGAAACTGATGTTCAGAAGACCATTCAGGATTTGGTAAAATCATATTTTAGTATCACCGATCATACCTTGCGTGCTCAGCGTCGCCAGCAGATAGATAAGTATGTGAAGGATTACATCAAGGTTTGTGCCGAGGGAAATCATGAGGTGCAGGATGCTGTAGATGAATTGGAGATTCCAAATGACCAGTTCTTCCTTTGGCATACTTATTTTGCGGATGTATTCGAGCAGGGCGGATTTGATATTGTGATTGGTAATCCTCCGTATATTGGTGTTAAGGGACATCGAGAAATATTCGAACAGGTTCGCTTGGGTAATTTAGGTAAATATTTCATAGGAAAAATGGACTATTTATATTTCTTTTTCCATTTGGCATTAACTATGTTGAAAATAAATGGAGTTTCTTCTTTTATTACAACTAATTATTATGTTACAGCCGATGGAGCAGTAAAGTTAAGAAAACATTTACGAGTTTCTTCTTCTTTGCTTTCATTAGTAAATTTAGGTGAAATGCGATTATTTGAAAATGCACCAGGCCAGCACAATATGATATCTCTATTTAGAAAAACAGAAGAAGATAATAAAAAGGATACTTGTCGTATAATAGATGTCCATAGAACAAGTGCTTTAAATGAAGATTTATTTGCTGATATAATAACAGGCAAGGACGCTGAAACCGTTTACTCTGTTTCTTCTCAGAATATGTTATTTGATGGTTCTGAGTGCTATATTAGATTGGCAAATAGTCAAAGTACCAGTATAGATAATATCTTGATGAAAATCCAAAATGGCAATCAAATTATTCGAGAAATTTGTACGATTAATCAAGGTATAGTTAGTGGCGCAGATTATGTCTCGGAGAAACATTTGAGCAAGTATCCAATATCTTCTCAAAAACGTGATGGTATTTTTGTGCTTGATGAATTACATTCTTCTGATGCGTTTGTGTTAAACTCTATTTTGAAGAGTTCAAATGATAAAACGCTACTTAAAGTGTTTTTTAAGAATTCGGATATAGGTAAATATGTAACTAATGAAAAAAGTACGAAGCATATATTGTTTTTAGGAAAAGATATCACTACTGTCCCGTTAAGATTTTAGATCTCGAAATAAATCGAGTTGACCATCATC